>ENA-OSEO01001799-OSEO01001799.1-sediment-metagenome-genome-assembly--contig:-NODE-1799-length-35365-cov-14.849807_pt1 | contig 35365 bp, 27 predicted proteins | sample MGYA00237883_ERZ534232 | MGnify/ENA metagenome assembly ERZ534232 | reverse complement strand
TTGATATTGGCCAAAAATCCTCATTTCCGGATTGGAAACTGAGTTCTACCGGAAAATCATTTCCGGATGGAGACTAGTTCATTTCCTTCGGGAAACAGGAGAAGGATATGCTCGACTTTCTGCAGATGCTCGCGAGCGGTGTGGCCGTGGGGAGTTCTTACGCCCTGATGGGCCTCGCCATGGTCATCATCTACAAGACGAGCGAGGTGGTCAATTTCGCCCAGGGGGAGATGGCCCTCCTCTCCGTCTTCATGACCTACATGGGGCTCGAATTTTACGGCGTCCCGTTCTACGCGGCTTTTCCTGCAGCGCTCCTCTTCGCCCTTTTCCTCGGGTTCTTTCTCGAATTCGCGGTTCTGCGCCGCGCCAAGGAGCCGAACACCCTCGGGATGATCATCATCACCATCGGCCTCGAGATGATCCTCATGGGGCTGGTTTCCTGGAAGTTCGGGGCGGACCCGAAGACCATGCCCTTTCCGGTCTCGCCTTACGAGAGCCTGATGATCGGCGATGTCTTCATCAGTGCGCTCGAAGGGTTGACGTTCGTAGTGGCCCTGACGGTCATGGTGGTGCTCTTTCTTTTTCTGAGATATTCCAGGCTGGGCGTGGCCATGAAGGCCACCCAGCAGAACCCCGTCGCCGCGCGCCTGATGGGCATCCGCACCAACCGGATCCTCATGATCACCTGGGGGATCTCGTCGGTGGTGGGCGGTCTCGCAGGGATTCTGATCGCGCCGACCACCATGCAGCCCTACATGATGTGGGACCCCATGCTCAAGGGCTTCGCCGCGGCCGTCCTCGGCGGAATGACCTCGCTGCCGGGGGCCGTGTTCGGCGCTTACCTGATCGGTGTCATCGAGAACCTCTTCGGCGGATACGTCTCGATCGAGTTCAAGTCCTCGGTCGCTTTTTTCATCATCGTCCTGGTCCTCTGTTTCAAACCGAGCGGTCTGTTCGCCCGGCATTATGTGAAGAAGGTGTGATGTGAGGCTTCATTGGGATAGACGAAACACGAAAAAGGAGGGAACCATGCTGAAGAAAGTCTTGGGGATGGGGTGTCTGACGGCGTGTCTGGTCCTGCTACTGGGTTTTTCGGCCGCTGCCGAAGAGGGCGTCACGGATACGGAGATCCACATCGGGCAATGGGGCCCTCAGACCGGACCGGCTGCGCCCTGGGGCGCGGTGGCCCGGGGGACGGGTGTCCTGTTCGACATGATCAATGCCGAAGGGGGCATCCACGGCCGGAAGATCGTCTATCACATGTTCGATGACGGCTACAACCCGGCCAAGACCAAGGCGGGCGTGAAGGAACTGCAGGAAAGCGTCGGGATCTTCGCCTGGGCCTGCGGTGTGGGGACGGCCTGCGGGCTTTCGGTCAAGGACTACCTGATGGAGAGGAAGATCCCCTGGGTGGGCCCGGCGGCCGGTTCGCTCCACTGGATCAGCCCGCCCGAAAGGGAGCTCTTCGCCGTCTATCCGCTCTATTACATCGAGGCCAAGGCCCTGTGCAACTACGCGGTCGACATCCTTGGCAAGAAGCGCGTTGCCATCGCCTATCAGAATGACGATTACGGCAAGAACGGGCTCGAGGGCGCCAAGAAGGAACTGGCCAAGTTCGGTCTGGATCTGGTCGCGGCCGTGCCGGTCGAAAAGGGCGATACGGACATGAAGCCCCATGTCATGGCGCTCAGGAAGGCCGAGGCCGACACGGTGCTCCTGTGGGTGACGCCCGTCCACGCGGTGAAGATCCTCGGCACGGGGACGGCCATGCAGTTCAAGCCGCAGTGGATGAGCACGAGCACCTGTTCCGACTTTCCGCTCATGTACACCATCAGCAAGGGGCTCTGGAAGGACGTGATCGTTGCGAACTTCGCGGAGCTGCCGGGGTCTGGCGATCCTTTGATGCTCAAGTACCGCGAGGCCTTCTCCAAGTTCGCCGCCAAGGACGAGCGCTGGGGGGTGTTTTTCTATGCCGGGATCGGTTTTGTCGAACCGATGGTCGAGGGGATCAAACGCTGCGGCCGTGATCTGACCCGGGAGCGGTTCGTGAAAGAGATGGAGGGGATTCAGAACTTCAAGGGGATTTTCGGTCAGATCAGCTACAAGCCCTATGACCGCAACGATCCGATGAGCCGCCAGGGGCAGAAGGAAGTGTTCCTGAGCCAGTGCCTCGAAAATGCTGAATCGAAGCAGTTGACCAACTGGTTTGCGCCTTCGATGGATTAGCATTCGGGCTGAAACGGCCGTCCCGCCGCCCCATGCCGCCCGGGTGCGGCATGTCCCTGCGGCGGCGGGACTGATTCAACCAAGCGACGGAGCGTACATGCCCTTTTTCTGCGTAGAACACCTCTCCATTGCCTTCGGGGGTCTGCAGGCCCTGGAGGAGGTGGGCTTCGAGATCCCGAAGGGGTCCATTTTCGCCGTCATCGGCCCGAACGGCGCGGGGAAAACGACCCTTTTCAACTGCATCAACGGCATTTACCGCCCCGATGCGGGACGGATCCGCTTCAAGGACACCGAGATACAGGGCAGGAAGCCGGATCGCATCGCGCGGCTCGGCATCGCCAGGACCTTTCAGAACATCGAGCTTTTCTCGCGCATGACCACGATGGAAAACCTCATGCTGGGCCGGCACATCTTCATGAAAACCGGCCTGTTCAGGGGGGCCTGGATGTGGGGGCGCCGGTCGTTCGCAGGCCGCGAGGAGGTCCGGCACCGCCGCGCGGTGGAGGAGATCATCGATCTGCTGGATCTTCAGGCCGTGCGCAACAAGTTCGTGGGGGCCCTCCCTTATGGGACGCAGAAGCAGGTGGAACTTGGACGGGCGCTCGCCCTCGAGCCCGAGCTGCTTCTGCTCGACGAGCCCTGTGCGGGGATGAACTCCGAGGAAAAGCAGGACATGATCTTCTGGATCAAGGATATCCAGGACGAACTCGGGGTGACGATCCTGTTGATCGAACACGATATGAAGATGGTGATGGACATCTCCGAGCGCATCCTTGTGATCAATTTCGGACGTCCGGTCGTCGAGGGCACCCCGGATGAGGTCACCAACCACCCCGAGGTCTTGAAGGCGTACCTCGGGGAGGGCGAGCCGGAGATCGGAGGCGGGATGGCGGGTGCCGGAACGGGCGTGCCATCCTCCTGAAATGCGTCATCAATGACCGGTTTCATACGAGGCGTCCCTTGCTCGAGATCAAGAACATCGAAACCTACTACAATCTGATCTATGCCCTCCGGGGGGTCTCCCTCACGGTCGAGGAGGGGACCATCACGGCGATCCTCGGCAACAACGGTGCAGGCAAGTCTACGGTGCTGAAGACCGTCATGGGGCTGATCGAGGATCAGCCCGACAAGGGCACCATCGAATTTCAGGGGCGTCGCATCGACGGCCGCGACACCGAGGAGATCGTCCGCCTGGGGATTTCGCTGGTGCCGGAGGGGCGCGAGGTCTTCGAGGAGTTGACGGTCCGCGAAAACCTCCTGATGGGCGGGTACACCCGCAGGGAAATGAGCGGCATCCGAAAGGATTTCGATCGGATATACGAGCATTTTCCGGTCTTGCGGAGCCGCGCGGATCAGTGGGCGGGGACGCTTTCGGGCGGCGAGCAGCAGATGCTGGCCATCGGGCGGGCGCTGATGGCCCGGCCTTCCCTGCTGCTCCTGGACGAGCCGTCCCTCGGGCTCTCGCCCATCCTGGTGCGCGAGATCTTCGGGATCATTCAGGCGATCAATCGAGGCGGCGTCACCATCTTATTGGTGGAGCAGAATGCGCGCATGGCCCTCGGGATCTCGCACTTCGGGCTGATCCTCGAAAACGGGCGCTTCGTCATGAAAGGGTCTTCGCGGGATCTGATGCAGGACCAGGACGTGCGCGAGTTTTACATGGGCATTCGCTCCGAGGCATCGGCCAAGGGGTATCAACGCTGGAAACGCAAAAAGCGCTGGAGATGACGCATTGACCGAGCAGACAGTCCCGGCCGTGTTCGAGGCGACGGTCGAACGCTACGGCCCTCGAGCAGCCCTCAGGCAGAAGGAGTACGGCATCTGGCACGACATCTCCTGGGACGAGTACTATCGGAGGGCCTGCCGGGTGGCGGCCGCCCTCATCGCGATGGGGCTTCAGAAGGGGGAGTGCGTCTCCATCATCGGCGACAACTGCCCCGAATGGGTGATCATCGATCTGGGGGTCCAGTGCGCGGGCGGGGTCGCCGTGGGGGTCTATTCGACCAATGCCTGGCCGCAGGTGGAATACGTGATCGAACACTCCCAGTCGCGCTGCTTCTTTGTCGAAAACGAGGAGCAGCTGGACAAGTGGCTGAATTTCCGCGATAAGACAACGCACCTCGAAAAGGTTGTGGTGTGGGATCTGGAGGGTCTCCGGCACTTCGAGGACCCGATGGTGATGACCTTCGAAGAGTGGCTCGAACAAGGGGAAGCGGCGCTCGCCAAGGACCCGCAGATGGTGGAGCGCCGGATGCGCGAAGTGACCCCCGAAGACCTTTCGGTGCTCATCTACACCTCCGGGACCACCGGGCCGCCGAAGGGGGCGATGCTGACCCACCGGAACGTCATGTGGATGGGGAGGACGATCACCACCGACAACCCGATGTTCGACACGGACGAGGTCATGTCCTTCCTGCCGCTCTGCCACATCTTCGAGCGGATCTTTTCGGTCTTCGCCCATATCACCTACGGGTACACCGTCAACTTCATCGAGAACCTGGACACCGTCACCGACAACATGATGGAGATCTCGCCCACGGTGGGGTACGCCGTCCCCCGCATCTGGGAAAAATACTATTCGGCGATCTATATCCGGATGTCGGATGCCACCTGGTTCAAGCGCATCGTCTTCGGACTGGCCCTCAAGATCGGCAAGAAGCGGGCCGATCTGCGCATGGACTTCCAGAAGGTGCCGGGTTACCTGGAGCTGCTCTATCGCCTGGCCTATCTGGCTGTTTTCAGGAAGCTCAAGGAGCGCCTCGGCTTCGATCGGCTGCGCGTGGCCTATTCCGGGGCGGCGCCCATTTCGCCGGATGTCCTCAAGTTCTTCCAGTCGATCGGCGTGAACCTGATCGAGGGGTACGGGCAGACGGAAGGAACGGGGGTTACCTGCGTCTCCAGGGTGGGCCGGGTCAAGTTCGGCACCGTCGGCCCGCCGCTGACGGGAACGGACGTCCGCATCGCCGATGACGGCGAGATCCTTGTCCGCTCGCCGGGTGTCTTTAAGGGGTATTACCGTGATCCAGAGGCGACGGCCTCCACCCTCAAAGACGGCTGGCTCTACTCCGGGGACGTGGGCGAACTCGACGAGGACGGCTATCTCAAGATCACGGACCGCAAGAAGGACATCATCGTCACGGCCGGGGGAAAGAACATCACGCCGCAGTACATCGAAAACAAGCTCAAGTTCAGTCCTTACATCAACGACGCGGTGGTGATCGGCGACAAGCGGAAGTTCATCAGCGCACTCGTCATGATCGACGAGGACAACGTGGTCAAATACGCCCAGGACCACAAGGTCCAGTTTTCCACCTATGGCGACCTCACGAAGGATCCCCAGATCATCAAGCTCATCCAGGGGGAGGTGGACGCCGTCAACGAGACCCTGGCCCGCGTGGAGCAGGTGAAGAAGTTCACCATCCTGCCGAAGAAGCTCTACGAGGAGGACGGCGAGGTTACGCCGACCATGAAGGTCAAGCGCAAATATGTCAACGAGGCCTTCAAGGACCTGATCGAGGCCATGTATCGCAAGAGCGGCTGAGGCCGCGCCGGAGCCGCGCCATGACCAAAAGGATACGAGTGGCATCGGGGGTCGAGGATCTCGACCGGTTGCTCGGCGGGCTGTTCATCGGCGACAATGTCGTCTGGCATGACGATGCCGGAAGCCTGGCCTCCGTCTTCTGCCTCAATTTCATCCAGGCGTCCCAGGCCCAGGGCCGTCCGATCATCTACGTCAGCTTCGACCGGTCGCCGAGAAACCTCCTCGACAAGCTGGGTCCTTTGGCGGAAAGCCCGTACTTGACGATCCTCGACTGCTTCACCTATGGAAAAGGCGATGGCTCCGACGTCTTCCTCCGCTTCTACGACCGGCCGGAGGCGGAGGGGCCCTGCCGCATCCTCTGCGTCAGAGAGCCCCGGGAGGTCGAACGGGTGAAGGATGCCTTCTACGGGGTGCATGCCCCGATGGAGGGCGACGTCCGGTTCGTCTTCGAAAGCCTGACCGGGATGCAGGAGTTGTGGGGCGGCGAGGAGCACATCCGCGAGTTCTACAGCCATTCCTGCCCGCGCCTGTATGAATTGAACACGATCGCCTACTGGATCCTCGAAAAGCGTGCGCACTCCGCGCGCCTCAAGGCCCAGATCAACCAGATCGCCCAGGTCGCGATCGAGCTCTCGGTCAAGCGGGGAAGGACCTCGCTGACGGTCCTCAAGGCGGAAAAGCGCAACCTGGACACCCTCGACAAACCCTTTTCCTATTGGTCCCGGGACCTGACCGTCACCTTCGAGTCGGAGCGGCGGTCCACCGGGGGCCTGGATATCGGCCCACGGTTGAAAGAGCTCCGAACGCGGCGCGGTTTCTCGCAGACCGAACTCGCCAAGATGGTGGGCGTGACCCCGAGCACCATCTCGCAGGTGGAAGGCAACCTGATCTACCCCTCGCTTCCGGCGTTGCTGAAGATGGCCGAAGTCCTGTCCGTCGAGATGGCCGCCTTCTTTCGCGGCGAAGGCGAGGAGGATCACCCGGTGGTCTTCCGAGGGGCGGAGGGCCTGGATGTGCGGCTCGCCGACCTGCCGGAGGGGCATGTGACGGCGAAGCTCCTCACCCCGCTCGACCTGGAGCCGAAGGCCGAGCCCTATCTGCTGGAGATCCAGCCCAGGGGGAGCATCCATAACCATTTCATGATCCACAAGGGCGAAGAAATGGGCTATCTCCTCTCGGGGAGGCTCGAATTCGTCCTGGGGAAAAGTGTCCACACGGCGGAGGAGGGGGATGTGATTTATTTGAGGAGCGGGATGCCGAGCCAGTGGAAGAACCCCGGTCCCGAGCCGGCCCGCCTGCTTTGGGTCAAAATTCGCTGAGAAGCTGGAGCCGCAGGGCCGAAAAAAAGCCGGAGCGCGTGCACTCCGGCTTTTTTTCAGGTGGAGCCGGCCGTTTCGGCAGGGCGCCCGGAGGGGCCCCGCGCAACGGTCCGTCGTCTTCTTCGGGGCGATCAGGCGTCGATGACGGCCAGGGCCTCGTCCCGGTACGCATTCATGATGTAGGGAATCCCCGTCACCTGCGCGGCTTCTTCGGTCAGGGAGGCGAGGTCCCTGCGGTTGATCAGGTCGACGCGCCACTTGCGGGCGCCGGCCATGAGCTGCTGGAGCCCCACGCGCAGCTTCTCGCCGGCGCTGTAGATCCCGATGGCCCCCAGCGGGAAGCTTTCCACTTCCTTCCCGTAGGTGGCCTTGAGGTCTTCGTAGCAGACGAAGATCTCTTCCTTGGAGGAGCCGTACTTCGAGACGGTCGAGGGGAGCCCGCCGTCCTCACCCTGCAGCCAGCGGCCGATGTTCTTGCCCACCATGCCCGGGATCATCAGGGCGCGGCCCATGCAGACGGCCTTGCAGTAAGGGGCGCCGAGGGCCAGGGCCTTGAAGATGTGGTCTTCGCTCGAGAACCCGCCGGCAAAGGCGATGTCCGGCACCCGGCGTCCGTTCCTGGCCAGGCGCTCGCACAGTTCGTAGGCCATCGCGTGCAGATAGATGGACGGGACGCCCCACTCCTCCATCATGCGCCAGGGGCTCATGCCTGTTCCGCCGGGCGCGCCGTCGATGGTCAGCAGGTCGATCCCGGCGTCCGAAGACCAGCGGATCGCCATGGCCAATTCCCGCATCGGGTACGCACCGGTTTTCAGGGTGACCCGTTTGGCGCCGAGCTTGCGCAGCCGCTCGACCTCCCTCATGAAGCCCTCCTGGTCGACGAAGCCCAGGCGCGAGTGACGTTCGAACTCCTTGATGGCCCCGTCTCTGAAGGCCGCCTGGTTGGCGGGGCTTTCGGGGTCGGGGGTGACGATGTAGCCGCGCTTTTTGAGCTGGATGGCCCGCTCGAGCGAGTTGACCTTGATTTCACCGCCGATGCACTTGGCGCCCTGGCCCCACTTGAGTTCGATGGTTTCGACGCCGAGCTTGTCGATGACGTACTCGGCCACGCCAAGCCGCGTGTCCTCGACATTCATCTGGACCAGGATGTCGCCATAGCCGCTGTGATACCGGCGGTATTCCTCGACCCTCCGCCGCATGTCGGGGGCCTCTTTCACCTTCCCGTTCGCGTCGAATTCGAGGCCGGGGTCGATGCCGCAGACATTTTCACCGCACACGAGGCTGATGCCTGTGATGGCCGCGCCGATGGCGAAGTGCTCCCAGTTCTTGCGTGCGATCTCCGTGCTGCCCAGGGCGCCCGTGAACATGGGGATCTTCATCCTGACCTTGTCGCTCGTCCCGAAGGCCGTTTCGGTGTTGACGCTCGGAAAGGTGGCGTGGTCCGGGTCCGCCACGGTCCCTTCGGCCCCGAGCGCGTATCCCATGATGTTCAGATGGGAGTAATCGACCGGATAATCCTTGCCGGAGCCGGCGGTGATATCGCCGAAGGGCGTGGGATACAGGAGTTCACGGCTGCGGAAGGTGGCGTTGAAGAGGTCGCAGTTGCCTTTGCACCCGTCCACGCAGCGGGTGCAGATCCCCGATTGGGGCGCCACGTCGCGGGAGCGGTTTTTGGTCTGAAGGGATTCGTTGGAATTCGGTGTGCACAGGTTCATGATGATGTCCTCCGTTCAATAAGGTGAAAAACAAAAAAAGGCGCCTCCCCGCGAAGGGGTAGACGCCTTTGTCTTTATTATGGTGCAACCCGCACGCCATTGTGCAGGTTTCATCCATGCTTTAAAATGTTCAACTATCTTAGTAAGGGTAACGCCCCCTGTCAAGAATTTTTTACTTGAAGACGGCCGGTTTTTTCAGCCCTGCTGAAAAAACCGGATCTGAACCGGCAGCGGTGTGCAGCGGGGTATGGAATTCCGGAGGGGGCGGCTGCTTCTTGCCTCAGGATGGGAACGCCGGGGGCTACAGTTCGTCCGAGAGGAGGACCGCTTCGGCGACGTAGCGGATGGACTTCCGGCTGTCCATGCTCCGCTTCTGCAGCCAGCGATGGGCCTCGTCCGCCTTCATGTTGCGGCGCCGCATGACCACTTCCTTGGCCCGTTCCAGGAGCTTGCGCGTTTCGAGTTCCTCCTGGATGACCTTCGTCTGGACCATCAGTTCGGTGTTCATGATCGCGACGGCGGCCTGGTTCGCGACGGCGGTGATGAGGTTGACCTCGGTCTGCGAGAAGTCGTGCGGTTCGGAGGTGAAGCAGTTCAAGACGCCGATGACCTGCTGATCCTTCCCGTGCATGGGGATGCCGAGCATGGACACGAGCCCGAGTTTGCGGGCCATCTCCTTTTCCTTGAAGCGCGGCTCCTTGAGCACGTCGCGCAGGATCAGCGGCTGCCTGTGGGTGGCGACATAGCCCACGACCCCTTCGTCCATGCCGAGGGAGCGGTCCTTGACATAGTCCGGATCGATGGCCTGGGTGGCCTTCAGGCGGATGATCGGCGGAGTGACGCTTTCGTCGACCATCCAGAGGGAGCAGATCTCCACCCCGGTGACCTTGGCCGTCACCATGACGATGAGCTTCAGGATATCCTCCAGGTAGAGATCGGAGGTGATGGCCCGGCTGATATCCGTCAGGCCCTTGATGTATTTTTCATAGGTTTCCGGGGTGAGTTTTTCCATCGATCCATTGTCGGGCTTCGGGCAGGGTTTCGCACGCAGCTTCAGCCCTCGAGTCGAAAAGCCGTTGCCGGGAACAGAGGGCGGGCGGTGTTCTCATCGGCGCTTCACATACGCGGCCCGGTGCCGGGTTTGTTGACCACCCTCGTTCGAAACGGTTTTCATCGGGCGTGGTCAGATTGACAAACTTTATATATACACCCTAAGAACCTGTGGTTCAATCCTCTTGATGGGCGCGAGCGGTCGAATCCCTCCCGATGCTTTCGATTGACGGCGCATGGATCGTCTCCCTATAATCCATCCCGACGGAGCAGGCCGTCAGAAAAGCACATCTGCAGGGTCCGGCTCATCCCCGCCGATGCGGCGCGCTTGGATGGTGGCCTGATTCCATAGAGATTCAAGGGCTTTGCATCTGGACATTTTTCCGCTGCCTGCGAACATCCCGTTGTTCGACGCGCCGAGAGACGCCATGAGTCCGGCGACGGGTGAGCCGGAAACGCCGGGGCAAGCCCCGCCCATCGCGTGAAGTTGAAGGGGAGGTCAAGCATGAATAGAGAAGATCGACCGGTGACCGTTACCAGCCATGAGGAAATCTACCGGTGCCGCGTGTTCAGACTGGAGCGGGAGCAGGTGGTCCTCGGCAACGGCACCGAGGTGAGCCTCGACATCATCCGTCATCCGGGCGCTTCGGCGATCCTGCCGCTGACCTCGGATGGGCGGCTTCTGATGCTGCGGCAGTACCGCCATGCGGTCGGCGGCTTCATCTGGGAGATTCCGGCAGGCACCTTGAACCCCGGGGAAGACCCTTTGGCCTGTGCCCACAGGGAACTGGCGGAGGAGACGGGCTTCAGTGCGCGCAGCATGGAGAAGATCGGGGAAATCACACCGCTCCCCGGTTATTCGGACGAGCGGATCCATCTGTATGTCGCCGCCGACCTGGCACCGGCCGAACAGCGGTTGGACGAGGACGAGTGGCTCCATGTGGAGGCGCTGCCGATCGGCCGGGTGATGGAAATGGTTCGGGAAGGGGCGATCCAGGATGGAAAGACCCTCTGCTCGCTGCTCTTCCTGGAGCACGGGGCGGGCCGGAACCTTCATCCTGCGGCCGTGAAGAGGATCCGGGGGGAAACTGATGCCCGGTGAAACCGTGTTCAGGCACGCTGTCCGCAATCTGCTCGAGGAACTGACCTTCAGGGCCACCGCTCCCTGCCGCGTCGATGCCGGCGGCACCTGGGACATCAAGGCGATGGCGCTTCCCTTCGAGAGGGAGGAGCCGACGACCGTCAACATCGCGCTCGACCTGAGGACCTCCGTTACGGTGTCGGCGCACCGTGAAGGCTTTGTCAAAATCACCTCCCGGGGCTTCGAGGGGGCGGTCGAGGCCGAGAGCGGGCGATTTCCACTGAGGCCGCCCTTCGGGGCCTATTTTGCGGCGGCGGCCCACTTCGGGCTGGACGGGCTCCTGATCCACATCGATTCGGCATCCCCTGTCAAATCGGCCCTGGGGGGATCGAGCGCGGCGCTGGTCGCCCTGATCCGGGTGCTGGCGGACCTCTCACGAAGGGCGTCAACCGGACGCACGCTCAAACGGCAAGAGACGCTGCTCCTGGCCTACCATCTGGAGGACGCCCTGCAGGGGGGCTGCGGCGGCATGCAGGACCAGGCGGCGGCGGTCTTCGGGGGTGTGTCGGGGTGGCGCTGGACTTACAGCCGTCCGGCAAGGCCGTTTGTACGGATGAGCCTCCTGGACGGCCCGGGGTGCGCGGACCTGAGCCGCAGGATGCTGGTCGCCTTCAGCGGCAAAGAGCACGTCTCGGTCGTGACCAACCGCCAATGGGTGCAGGATTTTCTGGAAGGGCGGACTCGGCGCGCCTGGCTCGAGGCGAACCGGGCCGTGTCGGCGCTTGCCCGCGCGATCCAAGGGCGTGAGTGGGCCGAAGCGGCCGGTCTGGTCCGGCGCGAGATGGCCATCCGGCGCGACATTACGCCCGAGGCGCTCATCCCGGAGACGGCGGCCCTGATCGACGACGCGGAGGCGTGCGGCTGCGGGGCCCGGTTCGCCGGGGCGGGGGCCGGCGGATCCCTTTGGGCGATCGGCCCCGAGGAGGCCATCGACAGGCTGCGGACGGGCTGGAGGAAAAGGCTCTCGGGCATCCCGGGGGGCCGGGTCCTGGACTGCGGGGTGGACCCCCGGGGCGTCCGGCTGGAAACGGCCCGTTTGCCTAAACCTCTGTGAAATCGGCAGGCGGGTGATTCAAGAAGGGCAGAAACCGCGATTTGTCGATCGATTTCGAGTACGCGTCTTCGGGATGGATGATCTTCCGATTGAGCAGGTTCATGATGGCGTCGTCGAGGGGCTGCATCCCGTATTTTTTCCCCATCTGCAGCATGGACGGGATCTGAAAGGTCTTCCCCTCCCGGATGAGGTTCCGCACGGCGGGCGTGGCGATGAGGATCTCGATGGCCGCCGCGCGGCCCGATTGGTCGATGCGTTTCAGGAGGGTTTGGCTGACGACGGCCCGCAGGTTGTCCGCCAGGGTGTTGCGGATCAACTCCTGTTCGTTTTCAGGGAAGACCTCGATCATCCGGTCGACGGTCTTGGATGCATTCGGGGTATGGAGGGTGCTGAGGACCAGATGGCCCGTCGAAGACGCCTCGATGGCCAGGGCCATGGTCTCCAGATCGCGCATCTCTCCGACCATGATGACATCCGGGTCCTCGCGCAGCGCCCCCCGGAGGGCGACGGAAAAGGAACGGGTGTGCCGGCCCACTTCCCTGTGGTTGATGATCGCCTTGTCGCTCTGGTGAACGAACTCGACAGGATCTTCGATGGTCATGACGTGGTCCTTGCGGGTGCGGTTCACTTCGTCGATGATGGCGGCCAGGGTGGTGGATTTGCCGCTGCCGGTCGGTCCGGTGACCAGGACGAGCCCGTTCGGAAGCGAGGCGAGTCGGCGTATCACCGGCGGCAGCCCGAGCTCCTGGCAGTTCAGGATCCGTGACGGGATCGCACGAAACACGGCGCCGATCCCGTTCCGATGCAGGAAGAAATTGGCGCGGTAGCGCGCCGTCCCGGAAATCTCATATCCGAAATCGACATCTCCGGTCTCTTCGAACACCTCGATCTTGTCCTTCGGTGCGATTTCATAGAGCATGGACTTGAGCGCATCGTTATCGAGAAGGCCGTATCGGATCCTTTCGAGATCTCCATTGATCCGCATAACGGGCTGCTGGCCCGCAATCATGTGGAGATCCGATGCCCCCTGTTCGTTCATCAATTGGAAAAAAGCGTCGATGCGAGTCATTGCAGGTCTCCTGTTGAAAGCGTTTGCCATGATGCCCCGAAGGTCCGTCATATCATCATATACACGCGTGATTTGGTGGTCGGCAACCCTAAAAGAGGGTGCCATGCGGATTTGTGGAAGCCCTCTCGGCCTTGTCATTAAAGGTTGACAACATGGTGCCGTTGAAATAGACGTGATACAGGGGAGACGGCAAGGAATTCGACAACTGCGCGCACGCGGCACTACCGTTTCGCGGCGGGTCTCAGATCGGCCCAAAAGCTCCTTTTCGGATGGCAGGGAACCAGACAGGTTTTTGGAGGCGAAGCGGAGGCAGTTCTTAGAGTCGTTTCCATCCGGAAATGATTTCCCGGTAGAACCCCGTTTCCAATCCGGAAATGAGGATTTTTCTTTACACCCTTCGGGTGCTCAGTCCCACCTCTGCGGGGCGGGCCCCGGTTTGGCCAATATCAAGGAAATCAAGCGTTTGTGCGGAGACGACCTGCAGGTCGCCGCACAAGCAAACGTGCAGATCGACGCCGAGATTGGCCCAAAAGTCCATTTCCTGATGGAAACTGGAGCCAGCGCGCAGTGGGATGCCGGGATGGGTGAGAAGGCCATTTCCGGAGGGACACCAGCAGGATTCACGAGGTGCGATGAAGTCGGAGGCCGGGGCGGCCGTCGAGGACGCATCGATAGGAGGGACCGATGGAACGGAAAAAAGTGACGATTGCAGGTTTGCAGGCCAAGAAGGCGGCCGGTCAGAAGATCACCATGATAACGGCGTATGATTACCCGTCCGGAGCGCTGGCGGACCAGGCCGGGATCGACACCATCCTGGTGGGCGATTCTCTGGGCATGGTCATGCTGGGGTATGATTCAACGGTCCCCGTGACGATGGACGAGATGATCCATCACTGCAAGGCCGTGCGCCGGGGCGTGAAGAGCGCCTTCATCCTCGGGGATATGCCCTTTCTCTCGTATCAGGTGAGCGAGGAGAAGGCCGTTGAAAACGCCGGCCGGTTCATCAAGGAGGCGGGGTGCGAGGCCGTCAAGCTCGAGGGCGGAAGTGAGATGGCAGGCGTGATCCGGGCGATTGTAAACGCCGGCATCCCAGTCTGCGGGCACATCGGCCTCACACCGCAGACGGCGACCAAACTGAGCGGTTTCAAGGTTCAGGGCAAGGACGCCGAGAGCGCCCGCGAACTGGTCCAGGCGGCCAGGGACATGGAGGCCGCCGGCGCTTTCATGCTCGTGATGGAATGCGTCCCGGACGTCCTGGGAGCCCGCATCACCCGCGAACTCCGCATTCCCACGATCGGGATCGGCGCCGGCCCCGACTGTGACGGACAGGTCTTGGTCTATCACGACGTGTTGGGGCTCTTTGAACGCTTCACACCGAAATTCGTCAAACAGTACGTCAACCTGGCGCCCCAGATCCGAGAGGCCCTCGCCCAGTACAAGCAGGATGTCGAGAGCGGCGCCTTCCCAGGCGCAGAGCACGTTTTTGCGATGAGTGCCGAAGAGGCCGATAAGATTTGAGGGTTTGCCCATGAAGATCCTGGTCGTAGGTCCCGGGGCGGTGGGGTGCCTGTTCGCAGCCCGTTTCCGCAAGGCCGGGTATGACGCGACGCTGCTCGATTACCGGCCGGAGCGGGCGGATCGCATCAGTCGAGAGGGGATTCGCATCGAAGGGATCCTCGGCGAGTACAGGGTCGAGGTGCCTGTCGTCACACCCGAGACGCCTTCGAGGCCCGACCTGGCGTTGATCTGCGTCAAGTCCAACCAGACCCGGCAGGCAGCCGAAGAGATCGCGGACTGGCTGCCGGCTGACGGGAGGGTGCTGACGCTGCAGAACGGTCTCGGCAATTTCGAGGTCCTCCAGGAGGTCTTCGGTGCGGAGCGGGTGCTCGGGGGGATTACGGCGGAGGGCGCGACGGTGCTGGGCCCCGGCCGGATCCGTCATGCCGGCCGCGGGGATACGGTCATCGGCCCTGATTCGGGTGGTGACGAAACGATCGAGCGCATCGCCGAGGCCTTCAGGCAGGCCGGCTTCGCTGTGCGGACGGCCGAAAGGGTCGATCAGTTGATTTGGGGGAAGTTGATCGTCAATGTCGGGATCAATGCGCTGACGGCGCTGCTGAGGGTCAAGAACGGCCGTCTGCCGAACCTTCCGACCGTCGTGCGGCTGATGGATGATCTGGTGAGGGAGGCCGTAGCCGTGGCGTCCGCCCGGGGGATCGACCTTCCCTACCCCGACCCGCTCGGCCGCGTGATGGAGGTATGCCGCGCGACAGCGGACAACGTGGCCTCCATGTTGCAGGACGTTCTCAAACAGCGCCCCACGGAGGTCGCGCATATCAACGGGGCGATCGTGAGGGAAGGGGAGCGCTGCGGGGTCCCCACGCCGGTCAACCGGGCCTTGACCTGGCTGGTTCAGGGGCTCGAGAACAGCTACACGGAACGGGTCCCGGACCCGCCGGCGTCGACAGGGGAATGAACGGGGTTGTCATGAAGATCATGGTGACGGGCGGGGCCGGGTTCATCGGCTCCAACGTGGTGGATGGGTATCTGGCCGATGGTCATCAGGTTTCGATCGTCGACGATCTGTCGAGCGGCAGGCTTGCCAATGTCAACGCGGGCGCCCGCTTCTACGAGGCCGACATCCGCTCCCCGGACATCTCCCGGATCTTCGAGCGCGAAAGGCCGGACATCCTGAACCATCACGCGGCGCAGATCAGCGTGCCCGCATCGGTCGATGACCCGGTCGCAGACGCCGACATCAATATCAAGGGGCTTCTGAACCTCCTCGAGGCTGCGGTCCGCTTCGGGGTCCGGAAGGTGATTTTCATCTCCTCGGGTGGGGCGATCTACGGTGAAGCCGGGGAGTATCCGACCTCCGAGGCATGCCCGCCGAGGCCGCTCTCCCCCTATGCGGTCGCCAAATACGCCTCGGAGCACTACCTCGCCTTCTACCGCCACCAGTACGGCCTGGATTACTGCGTGCTCCGATACGCCAACATCTACGGGCCGAGGCAGATCCCGAAGGGGGAGGCGGGCGTGGTGGCCATCTTCATGAACAACCTCCTCAAAGGGGAGCCCTCGCTGCTCTTTCACTTCCCCGGAGAGGAAGACGGAATGGTCCGCGACTACTGCTTCGTCGGCGATGTCGTCAAGGCCAACATCGCCGCCCTTTCTCACGAAGGGGGAGGTTGTTTCAATATCGGTACGGGTGTCGAAACCCGTACGCTGGATTTGTACCGTACGATCTTCGAGCGCCTTGGCGCTTTGCGCGGGCCGCTGGCCCCGCAGCTGGCAGTCCCTCTTACGAGGGAGGCCCGTGCCGGCGATCTTCGCCGGAGTTGTCTGCAGATCGGGAAGGCGGCGGAAGCCCTGGCATGGACCCCGCTGACACCCCTTCCGCTCGGCATCCAGGAGACCTGGTCCTGGCGGTTGAGCCAGCCCCTGTGATCTTTTTCTTTTTTTCCTTTCCGGTCTCTTGACAAAACGCTATGCCGTATTAGTTTAGAGCGTCGTTTGAATTGGGCGCCGCGGAGGGGTAACCCCCTCCTTCTATTGCCGGAGAGCGGCTGGCAGGGCGCTGGAATGCTCCTGGGTTGCAACCTGTTCAAACAGGCTTCCTGAAAAGGCCGTATAAAAAGGCGCCGATCGCATGCAGCAGGCCGAGCGGGTGCCTGACGGGGATGGAAGCTTTTTGCTTTAAGGGGCCGGCGAAGGTCTCTTCGAATTTCGACAAAAACTGAAACGGGAGGAAATGGAAGATGAATGTAAGACCACTGCATGACCGCGTCATCGTGAAACGGGTCGAGGGCGAAGAAATGACCAAAGGCGGAATCATCATTCCGGATACCGCGAAAGAAAAGCCCATCGAGGGCGTGGTCGTCGCCGTCGGCAACGGCAAGATCCTCGAGAACGGAACGAAGATGCCCCTGGAAGTGAAGGCGGGCGACCGCATCCTTTTCGGGAAATACGCCGGCACCGAGATCAAGATCGAGGGCGAAGAACATCTCATCATGCGGGAAGACGACATCATTGCCATCGTGCAATAGCATCCTGAACGATCGGACATCCGCCTGTTCAAAACAATCATTCAAGGAGGAGAATCAGCATGGCGAAAGAGATTAAATACAGTGTTAAGGCGAGGGAGTCCATCCTGCGGGGCGTCGATTTCCTTGCAGATGCTGTGAAGGTCACTCTGGGGCCCAAAGGCCGCAATGTTATTCTGGACAAGGCCTTCGGGTCGCCGAACATCACGAAGGACGGCGTCACGGTCGCGAAGGAGATCGAACTGGAAGACAAGTTCGAGAACATGGGCGCGCAGATGGTCAAGGAAGTCGCTTCCAAGACCTCCGATGTGGCCGGGGACGGCACCACGACGGCGACGGTCCTTGCCCAGTCGATCTATCGCGAAGGCTCCAAGCTCGTAGCGGCCGGCGTGAATCCGATGGCCCTCAAGCGCGGCATCGAAAAGGCCGTCGAAGTGGCGGTCGGTGAACTCAAGAAGATCTCCAAACCCACCAAAGACCAGGAAGAGATCGCGCAGGTCGGCACCATTTCGGCCAACAACGATTCGACGATCGGCAACATCATCGCCGAGGCCATGAACAAGGTCGGCAAAGAGGGTGTCATCACCGTCGAAGAGGCCAAGAGCATGGAGACCACCCTCGAGGTGGTGGAAGGCATGCAGTTCGACCGCGGCTACCTTTCCCCGTATTTCGTGACCGATCCCGAGAAGATGATCGTCAATCTGAGCGAACCCTACATCCTGCTCCACGAGAAGAAGATCAGCAGCATGAAGGATTTGATCCCGATCCTTGAGCAGATCGCCAAGATGGGCAAGCCGCTTCTGATCATCTCGGAAGACGTCGAAGGCGAGGCCCTTGCGACCCTGGTGGTCAACAAGCTGCGCGGGACGCTGCAGGTGGCTGCGGTCAAGGCCCCCGGATTCGGGGATCGCCGCAAGGCCATGCTCGAGGATATCGCCATCCTGACCGGCGGCCGCGTGATCTCGGAGGATATGGGTTTCAAACTCGAGAACACGACCCTGAACGACCTGGGCACCGCCAAGACCATCAACATCGACAAAGACAACACCACCATCGTGGACGGCGGCGGAAACCGGGCCGACCTCGAAGGGCGGGTCAAGCAGATCCGGGCGCAGATCGACGAGACGACCTCGGACTATGACCGCGAAAAGCTCCAGGAGCGCCTGGCGAAGCTGATCGGCGGCGTCGCCGTCATCAACGTGGGCGCCGCTACCGAGTCCGAGATGAAAGAGAAGAAGGCGCGGGTCGAAGACGCCCTGAACGCCACGCGGGCCGCTGTCGAAGAAGGCGTCGTACCGGGTGGTGGAGTCGCTCTCGTCCGCTGCATTCCGGCGCTTGTGTCTTTGAAGCTCGAAGGCGAGGAGCAGCCCGGCGTCAATCTGGTGATGCGTGCGCTCGAAGAGCCGCTCCGCCAGATCGCCAACAACGCCGGGGCCGAAGGCTCTGTGGTCGTGGAAAAGGTCAAGGAAAAGGAAGGGGCGGTCGGTTACAACGCCGACAAGGGGCAGTACGAAGACCTGCTGAAGGCCGGGATCATCGACCCGACCAAGGTGACCCGCTTCGCGCTGCAGAACGCCTCTTCGGTTTCCTCCCTCCTTCTGACGACCGAGGCCATGATCGCCGAAAAACCGAAAGAGAAAGAAGACATGCCGGCGATGCCGGGCGGCGGTATGGGCGGTATGGGTGGCATGGGCGGCATGATGTAATCGCCGCGAATCGCCCTGCCCTGCAATCCGGCGCATCGAACCGCCGGTTGCAGTCCATCATACAGACCCGTTGCGGGAGGCGTGCCCCCCGCAACGGGTCTCTTGTTTTTCAGGCCTTTCCCCGCTTCTGTGGACGGCTTCCCCCCCCGTTCACCTCAGCGCCAGATCGAAGCGCTGCTCCCGGATGGTCTGTCCCCATTGCGCGACCGTGTGCTCCTCGGTCAGGGTGAAGCCTGACTGCCGGTATAGCCCGAGGGCGGCATCGAGGCCACGAAAGGTCCAAAGATAGAGCCTCCGGAAACCCGCCGCCCGGCTGAAAGACAAGGCGGACCCGATCAACTGCCACCCCAGGCCTTCGCCCTGAGAGAAGGGTTCGACGATGAACCACCTCAGTCGGGCCGAACCGGGCTCCACCGGTCTGCCGTCCACCGCGATGCTTCCGGCGAAGTGCTTTCCCTGCCATGCAAGCCAGAGCCCGTCGCGCCCCGTCTGAAAATTCCGCACAAAGTCTGAAAGTTCGGCGCCCACCTGGGTTTCGAAGGAAACGTCGAATCCCCACCGATCATGGTAGTAAACCGCATGGAGTTCAGTTATCTTACCTACAGCGCCGGGGATATATCCCGTTATGGTCGTCTCGTTCATTGTCATGCTCCCGAGTGCTGTTCAGGAAACTGGGTTGTACCGCGAAATCATTTCCGGGATGTTCGAAATCCTGATGAAAATCCATATTAACATCCTGAATTCCACCAGTAAAAGAGGAAATTGCGCCGGCGCCATGCCGGTGTCTACGCGGCGCCCGGGCTTGCTTGCACGCTGCCGCGGCCTTCTCATCACTGGACTGTTCGCGGTCATTTTTCTCCAGGGGTTGTCTGTCTCCGTCTTGGCTGAAACCGAGAGGGAGGGGATCGACACCGTCGTCCACATCGAAGGCATCGAGGATTTTAGGCTGAAGCGCCTGGTCGAGGCGTCATCGGTCACCTTACAGGAGCGCAAAAGCTATCCTCCCGCTACGGTCAGGCTGCTGCGCCGGCGCGTCGAGGAAGACATCCCCAGGCTGAGGGCGGTCATGCGGTCCGAGGGATATTACGACGCGCAGCTCGGCTTCGAGGTGGATGACAAGGCGACGCCGGTCAAGGTGGTCTTCACGGTGACATCCGGTCCGCTTTATACCTTGAGACGGGTGGAGATCGAATCGGCCGAAGGCTCGATGCTGCCGGAGGAGCGGATGCCCTCGGCCGGGGATGTCGGGCTTCACACCGGCAAGGCCGCCAGGGCGCGCGCGGTCGTCGATGCGGAGGCTGCCCTCCTTCGCCTGGTGCGCGGGATGGGATACCCTTATCCCGAGATCGCTGAGCGGCGGGTTCAGGTACAGCATGGGGCGCGTGCCATGGATGTCCTCTTCGTCCTTCATTCAGGGCCGCCCGCCCGCTTCGGCAAGGTCGAAATCACGGGCCTGGAGCGCCTGGACGAACAGGTGATACGGGATCTGATCCCCTGGAAGCGGGGGGATCCCTACGACCCCGCTCCTGTCACGGTGTTCCAGGACCGGCTGCGGGAGACCGGCCTGTTATCGGTCATCCGGGTGGAGAAGGGCACGGTCTCCAAGACCGATGGAGAACTTCCCCTCAAAGTGGTGTTGACGGAGAGAAAACCCCGGACGATCGCCACCACCCTTTACTACCGAACCGATGAGGGCTTCGGAGGGCGGTTTTCCTGGCAGAACCGGAACCTCCTGGGCGAGGGTGAACGCCTCGGCTTTACAGGAACCCTTTCCCGCTTCGAGCAGGGAGGCGAGTTCAGCTTCAGCAAGCCGTGGTTCCTCCGCCAGGATCAACGGCTGGAAGCGACTCTGCGGCTGGCCGATGACAAGCCGGACGCCTATGAGGCTCGCAGCTATACCGGCCGGCTGCTGATCGGGCGGAAACTGTGGGAGACCCTGGAACTGGGCGTCGGAGTGCAGGCCAAGGCCTCCACGGTGACGCAGTTCGAGGAGAAGAAGCGCTTCAAATACCTTTCCTTCCCGGTGTCTCTTTCGTGGGACGGGACAAAGGACCTGCTGGATCCGCAGCGAGGAGGCCGTCTTGCCTTGGAGGCATCCCCGAACCTGGACCTCGAACGGCGTGAGACGGATTTTCTGAAGATGCTCGGCACGCTGACCCACTACGTTCCTGTCATTCCGAACCGGCGTCTCATCCTGGCAGGCCGGGTTTCAGCGGGCATCGAGCCGGGGCCCGATGTCCTCGAGATTCCCGCCGACGAGCGTTTCTATGCCGGAGGAGGCGGCTCCATCCGGGGGTATGCCTACCAGTCCGTGGGTCCTCTCAGGGACGGTTCTCCCATCGGGGGCAAGGCGTTGCTGGAGATGTCGGTGGAGGCCAGGTTCGGCGTGACGGATGCCATCGGTGCCGTCCTGTTCCTGGACGGAGGCAGTGCCTTTTCCGACCGGATTCTGGATGACAGCGCCGATATCCTGTGGGGGACGGGCGTCGGCCTGCGCTATGTCACGCCCATCGGGCCGCTGCGTCTGGATGTGGGCATCCCCCTCAACCGCCGATCGGACATCGATGACCCCTTTCAGGTCTATATCAGTCTGGGGCAGGCCTTTTGATGTGAGCGGTCTATGTCGATGAAGTCTTTTACCATAAAAGCGGCCAAATGGGGTCTGGCTGCGCTCGCCCTGGTGATTGTTCTGGCAGGCGCAGTTTTCGCGGTTCTGCAGACGCCGTGGGGCAAGGCCCGCCTCATCGAGGCGGTTCAGTCCGCTTCGCGGGTCGGCGGTGTGCCGACGGTCCACATCGAGGGCTTGACGGGGCTTCTCCCCTTCGACTTCGCAGTCGGCGCCATCGAGCTTCGGGACCGTGAGGGCCCATGGCTCCGGATCGAAGCCCTCGACTTCCGCCTGGGGAGCGTGTGGCCCTTGTTCGCAGGGAAGCTCCAGGTCGAACACTGCCGCGCCGCGGAACTCAGGATTCTGCGTGCGGCCGTCTCCGAACCCGAAGCGGCACCCGAAGAGCCGGGCGATCCCCTGAAGGCCGTCGAGGATCTCCTCAGCCGCCTTGCGGTCGGCGAGCTGCGGATCGAGCGCCTGAGTCTGCAGGAGGCCGTCATGGGCGAGCCGGCGGTCTTCGCCCTGGACGGCGCGCTGGGAGAGGCGGGTGCCGAGCGCGGCTGCGGGATCCGGATCCTTTTCGAACGGGTGGATGACGGCCCGGCGACCCGCCTCGAAGGGGAGGCCTTCGTTCGGCCGGATGCCGAGCGGCTGCGCGTGGCGTTCGTGTTTCACGAGGACCCGGGAGGGCTTCTGGGAAAGATGGCGTCCCTTCCGCTTCCGGAGGGCATCGAGATCCGGATGGAGGGCGACGGCGCAATGGATGCCTGGAAGGGCAGGCTGAGCGCTGGAGCGGGGTCGTGGGGCTCCGCCGCGTTCCAACTGGGGCTCGAGATCGCCGATGCCGCCCGTCTGACCCTCGAAGGGGTCTTGCAGCCGGGCGATGGCGTTCTGCCCGCGGAGTGGGCCGGATGGTACCCCAAGGCGCCGGAGATCGCTGCGGCCGTCCGGATGGACGGCCTCGACAAGGCGGTGATCGATCACCTGAGGATCGACACGGGGGCTCTGCATCTCGAGGGGGCCGGGTCGTTCGATCTTGGAAAGCGCCGGATGGAGGCGGATTTCGATCTGCTCGCCCCGGACCTCTCCCCCTTGGATGCCCTTACGGGCGGCGGCCCGAAAGGGAGGTTGACCCTCTCGGGCGTGATCGAGGGGCCTTTCGAACGGTTGACGGCCCGGCTCCACCCCGTTCTCGAATCGTTCCGAATGGCGGAGGTGCAGGTCGGCCGGTTCGGGGGCGATCTCGAGGCGGAGCTGACGCCCGCAGCGGAGGGGGCCTCCTACGGACTGCGGCTGGCCGGGCAGGGGACGGTCGAGGCCTTCACGGTTGCGGACCGGCGGCCTCTCGGGGATTCGCCGCTCGGCTGGAAGATATCGCTTTCAGGGCCTGCCGCTGCCGGCTGGGGGATCGAGACGTTCGAACTCGCCGCCGAGGGGCAGCAGCTGACCCTGTCCGGATCATTCGATCCGCAGAGCGTGCGCGGCGAGGCGCAGGTCGCCTTCTCCTCCACGGATCTAAGCCCCTTGACTTCCCCCTGGGGCTTGGATTTTCCGGGCCGGTCCGATCTCCAGCTCCATGTCTCGGCGGGCGGGCCCGGGGAGGTCGAGGCCGTTTTGGAAGGGATTCTGTCGGTCTCGGCCGCGGAGCTTCCGCCCGGGATTCCGCCCGCTCTCGGGGGGCGATGGGTGGTTGCCGTCGTCTGCCGCCTCGATGCCGGGAGCCATGCGGTCTTCGAGGACATCCGGTTCGAAGGGGAAAGAGAGTCCGTCCACGCGTCGGGCACCCTCGACCTGGCAAGCCGAAAGGTCGATATCACAGCCAGGATCCGTTCCGGCGACATCGCCGCCGTAGCACGCGACCTCGACCTCCCCCTTTCGGGGGCGCTGGCGGCCTCCGCCGTGGTGACAGGGACGCTCGATGCGCCCGAGATCAGCCTCGAGGCGGCCGGGAGCGAATTCACGGCGTGGGGGATTTCCTTCCCGGACCTGCGCCTGGAAGGCTCCCTCAAGGGGCCTTTTGCCGAGGCGGCCGGCGAGGCCGGGCTTTCCTTTACAAAGGAGACGGGGGTGTATGCCGTCGCGGGGGCTTACGCCTTAGGGGCGGAGCGGATCACGGTCGAGGGCATCCGGGTGACCGCCCCCGGGCTGGCAGCGGAGGGGCGATTCCACGCAGCCGAGGGATCCATCGGGGGGGACCTGGCGGGAAAGGTCCGGGATTTCACGTTTCTGACCCCTTTCGTGGGTGAGGAGGCGGCCGGTGTGAGCGGGGCCGCCGATTTCCAACTGGTGCTCGATCCGTCCCCGGAGGGCGGCACGCTCACGGGGGAGATCGCCGGAGAGGGGATCCGCGGATCCTTCGGAACGATCGATGCGTTCCAGGCATCCGGCCGGGTTCTTCGACCCCTGGGACAACCCGCGGGAGAAGGGCGCCTGGAACTGAAAGGCTTCCGCCAGGCCGGATTCGACGTCGCATCGCTGACATTGGACCTGACGGCGGACGCCTCAGGTTCGTTGTTCGAAGGACGGATCGAAGGGGCGTATGGAGAGCCCTTGGCGGTCGAACTGGGCGGCGCCCTCGGCTATGGAGCCGGGCCTCTCTGGATGAGGATCGAGCGGTTGAACGGGCGCTACGGGGCCTATCCCGTTCTGCTGGTCCGGCCTCTGAGGGTCGAACGGGAGGAAGCGTCGTTCGATGTGGATGACCTGGCGCTGCGCTTCGGCTCCGGCTTGCTGCAGGCAAAGGTGCATTTCGATGGGGAGCGCCTGGAGGGGAGGGGGGCTGTCATCGAATGGCCGCTGGAGTCGCTCCCCCCATTCCAGTCCGCCAACCTGAGGGGAACGGCCGAGGTCGAGGCGGTCCTGGACGGGTCCCTCGAAAGGCCGATCTTCGAAGTGGATTTCAAGGTAAAGGACCTGGTGTCGGCAGACCCCGAATTTTCAGGGATGCCGCCGGTGCAGATCGCCGGAACCGCCAGGAGCGCGGAAGGAGGCATCTCGGCCGCCGCCGGCGTCCGCACGCAGGATCGCGAGGTCCTGACCATCGAGGCCTTGGCGCCCTATGCGGTCTCCTTTTCACCGGCCGGCGCACGCAGGATCGACGGGCGGAAGTGGTCCGGGCGGGTGGAGGCGGACATCGATCTAGCGATGGTCGACGGCTTGATCGACTGGGAGGACCAGGTCCTTTCGGGGGTCTTGACCGCCGACATGCGCCTCGGAGGCGCCGGGGAAACCCCGGTGCTGGCTGGCGGGATGAAGGTCGTCGACGGGACCTACGAAAATCTGCGAACGGGGACAGTCCTGAAGGATCTGTCCGTGGAAGCCGCCTGCGGCCCGGAGCGGATCGATATCACCTCGGCGCGGGCGAGCGACGGGGGAAAAGGAAGGCTCTCCGCTGCCGGCTGGGTGGCGCTCGATCCGGAGAACAGTTTCCCTCTGCAGGTGGATCTGACCCTCACCAACGCCACCCTGGTCCGGCGGATCGACGCCACGGTTGCAACGGATGGGGTGCTGCGGCTGAGGGGGACGCTGCGTGATATGCTGCTCGCCGGCCGGGTCGTTGTCGGTCCGGCGGAGCTGCGGATACCGGAGAGTCTGCCGCCCGAAGTCGTCACCCTCGATGTGGTCGAGATCAACGGCGCACAAGACGGTCCGGCGGCCCCGGAAAAGAAGGAGAGCGCAACGCAATCCCCGGGCCTTCGGCTGCGGTTCGACCTGGCGGTTTCGAGCCTGGGCCGGGTCTTTGTGCGGGGTCGGGGCCTCGATTCCGAATGGGAGGGGAACCTGGCCGTCAAGGGCACGGCGGACGCCCCGGTGCTGGCCGGCCGTCTGTCGCTCGTCAGGGGGCGGTTCGCCTTCCTCGGCAAACCGTTTCAGCTCAGGAAGGGCGTGATCACCTTCGACGGCTCCACGCCCCCGGATCCCTATATCGATGTGGTGGCCGAGGCTGAGACGGGCGATGTCATGGCCCGGGTGAGCCTCGCCGGGACGCCGTCGACCCTCAAGCTGACGCTTTCTTCGGACCCGCCGCTGCCTCCGGACGAGATCCTCTCCTATATCCTTTTCAGGCGCACCGCATCGCGGCTCAATGCGGCCCAGGCGCTTCAGCTCGCAGCCGCCATCCGCACCCTGGCCGGGGGCGGCGGAGGCCTCGATTTCATGAGCCGGACGCGGCGGCTTCTGGACGTGGACCAGCTCCAGATCAAGACCCCTGAAGACGGCCAGGGCGACACGGCCTTGGCTGCCGGGAAATATATCCATGAGAAGGTCTACCTGGAGGTCGAGCGGGGCTTGGGCCCGGACAGCGGACGGATAACCGTCGACGTGGAGATTACGCCCAGCGTCACCTGGGAGGCCGATGTCGGTGAGAACTCCGAAGGCGGCATCGGCATCAAATGGCGACGGGATTATTGAGAGCGGCGCATGCTCCCCCGAACCCATCGGTCGCTTCGTCCGAAGAGTCCGATTCTCACTCGTTTTTTCCAGGTTTGCCTGCGATCATGGCCAGCGCGAGGGTGGCGGAGCCGCCGGCGATGTAGAAGAGCAGTCTGAAATCGGCGCCGAACGAGATGACGGCTCCCCCGAGGTACGGGGTGCAGAAGTAGGCGAGGTCCATCGTGAAGAGGGCCAGATTGGTGTTGAGCCCTTTGAGGGCGGGTGGGGAGGCAGAGAAGAGCAGGGCGTTGAGCAGCGGGAGTCCCACGCCTATGCATGTCCCGTAGACCGCCGCCAGGACGTAATAGAGGATGCTCGTTGGAACGTGCGGCAGAAGAACCACACAGGGGATGAGCAGGGCGAGGGTCTTTCTGAGGGTCGAGCGTTTGTCCAGCCGATCGAAAAGGGCGGTCCCCGTCAGGCGCACGATCAGCATCATGATCATCGAAACGCTGAAAAAGAGGCCCACTTCCCCCGTGCCGATCTGGACGGTGAGGTTCTTCAGAAAATAGAAGAAGGTCGCATGCGTGAAATAGATCAGGAACAGCATGAAGAGCAGGGTGGCCACCGGCCGGCGGTGCAGGTTTTCTTGGATTTCCGGCCAGGTGGGGCGGCGCATCAGCGCCGTGTCGAGCCCTCTTACGGCTGCGCCGATCCGGCCGCGCGCGGCGGCCAGAAGCAGGAGGGAGAGGATGGAGAAGATCGAGACCGCGGCATAGATGTCGGCTTCGTTCCGCAAGTGCGGCAGGAGCGCCTCCGAGACGGGCGGTATGACCGCGTAAGGAATGATCGATGCGATGCTGATGACGCTGAAGCCCTGGCCGCTCCTTTCCTGAGGGATGAAGATCACGGCGAGGGCGATGAGGGCCGAGGTGAGCAGAACGAACACCCCTCCGTGGATGATCCGCAGGATGATCATGCCGGGGACTGAATCCACCCACAGGTAGGCCCAGGAGGCGGCGGTCAGAAGAAGGAGCCCGGCCAGGATGATGCGCATCGCATTGCGCACGTTCAGCCAGGGCAGCACCACCAGGCGCAGGATGAAGGCGGACATCGGTTCGAGGCCGACGAGGAACCCCCGCCATGCCGTGGGGATGCCGATCGTTTCCAGATAGGGGTAGAAGCTGTAGAAGACGCTGATATTGCAGAAGGCGGCCCCCATGATCAGGCAAAGGGAGGTGAATTCGGCCGTCATGAGCTTCGCCGGCGCGGCTGGGTCGTTCATGGATCCTCGTCTCAGATCGGGGCGGTTCCGCAGCATCCGGCAGCCGGCGTTCCGTTACGCCCGCGGCCGCGGTTTTTCGCTCCAGGTGCAGCGCACCTCAGGAAAGATGAATGGGGTGAGCATAAATCAGGAGGGTTGGAAAGACAATCCCGCTTTTTGCCTGGCAGGTGGTCGAAGAAGACCCGTCTGCTGCGTAGCGCACGTCTTTAGCATTGAACGGTCGAAGGCTTTGTGCTATGCACTGGCGAAAACCGCTCTTGCACCTCATGAGTTTCCATCCGGAACTGGTTTCCCGGTAGAAACCAGTTTCCAAGCCGGAAATGAGAATTTTTCTTTACACCCTTCGGGTGCTCAGTCCCACCCCTGCGGGGCGGGTCCCGGTTTCTTCACACCCTTCGGGTGCTTAATCCCACCGTTTCGCGGCGGGACTTGGTTTGGACAATATCAAGGAAATCAAGCGGTTGCGCGGAGGCGACCTGCAGGTCGCCGCACAAGCAAACGTGCAGATTGACGCCGAGATTGGCCAAAAAGACCATTTCCGGATGGATCTAGATCACGCGATCCTGAAAGGGGCGAGTCACACCGAGTTCGACCATGCTCCAAATCTTCAGAGCTTGGCAGGAGGTGGACCATGCTGATCAAAGACTATTACGAGGAATACATCAATGAGAATGGTAAAGAGGTTTTTGCCTCATTCGGCACTAACCGCGTACCCCGAAGGCTCAAGATTTCAATCGAGCGGGCTGCTGCAGGGCGGCCGTCTGTTTGACAAGATGGTCCATCCTCTGGCGGCGTATTTGGGTCTGCTGCTCATTCTGTCGAGCCTTGCAGTTGTGGCGGCCGCAGGCCTTTATTATGCCGAAGAGATCACCCTCGCGAGGGACAAGCTCCGCCAGAATCCATGGGGCGAGGTATTTTTCCTTTCGGGGCTTTTTTTTGTGCTGATCAATGGGTCCATTTTGATCTGGCGTATCGTGCTGTTCCGCCGCTACCGGCCGGTCGAGGCGTGTGTGGATGAATCTCTGCCGCGCTGCACGGTGATCGTTCCGGCTTACAACGAAGGCAGGCAGGTGATGGGGACGCTGCTGAGTCTGGCCCGCAGCGATTACCCCAGAGAGAAACTGCAGCTCATCGCGGTGGATGACGGAAGCGTGGACGATACGTGGACCTGGATCATGCGGGCGAAGAGGGAGCTGAAGGGCCGGGTGCAGGCGATCCGGCTGCCGAAAAACCAGGGGAAGCGCCATGCCCTCTACGCCGGCTTCAAGCGCAGCGAGGGGGATGTCCTGGTGACGGTGGACAGCGACTCGGAGGTCGAGGGAGACACCCTGCGAAAGCTGGTAAGCCCGTTCGTGGTGAACGAGCAGGTCGGCGCCGTGGCGGGCAACGTACGGGTCCTGAATTGGAAGGAGGGGCTCATTCCGAGGATGCTGGATGTGACCTTCCTTTACAGCTTCGATTTCATCCGGGCGGGTCAGAGCATGGTCAACACGGTCATGTGCACGCCCGGGGCCCTGTCCGCCTACCGGCGGGGGATCGTCGAAGAGGTTATGGAAGAGTGGGTGAGGCAGACGTTTTTCGGACAGCCTGCCAATATCGGCGAGGACAGGGCCATGACCAACCTGATTCTCAGAGCCGGCTATCACGTTCATTTCCAGCAGGATGCTTATGTCTACACGCAGGTGCCCATCCGCTACAAGAATCTGTGCAAGATGTTCCTGCGCTGGGCTCGGAGCAATATCCGCGAGACGCTCGTGATGAGCCGTTTCGCCTTCAGACGGTTCCGCAAGGGGCCCATGCTCGGAGCGCGTATCAACCTGCTGGCCGGGTGGATGTCGATGTGCCTCGGGCCGGTCTTCTGGGCGGTGACCTTTGCGCATTTGCTCGCGGCTCCGTCCATTTACAGTTTTCAAATTCTCTCCGGGATTGTGATCAGCACCAGCCTGCCCGCAGGGCTTTACTGCTGGCGTCGTGGCAGCTTGGAGGGCCTTTGGGCTTACCTGTACGGGATCTTCTGGTTTTTGGCCCTTTCCTGGATCACGCCTTATGCCCTTCTGACCCCGCATAAATCAGGCTGGCTGACGCGTCAGCTCAAACAGCGGACCCGGCCGGTACCGCAGCGGGTGGCGGCGCGTGCCGTCGATGCGATTCGCCCCGCGCCTGCGGCCACCGCCCGATTCTCGCCGCACGCCCAGTCCCGGCTCTGAAGTAGGGAAACGACGGATGAAGCGCGGCGGCCTGCGCCGCCCCGTCCGTTTACAGGATCCTTACATTTGCAAAGGACCACAACGAGCCGCTTTACCCGGCCGGAGCCAGATTCGAAGCTTTCCCTTCCGTAAAACTGTCTGCAGACCGCCCGGCAGCGAAAGCCGGGCGGCCCTGCGCATCGCCGGCTTGCGGCAGTCGTTTCGGAAGAAGGGTGAACGGCGGTTCAGGTCGCTGAACCGCGCAGCGCTGAACCGGCCTTGAACCACTCGATCTGCTTCTTGTCCAGGCTGTGGGCAAGCCGGATCTCAAAAGAATCGCCGTTTTTCGCCGACACCCTGGCGGTAACCGGTTTGCCGGGTGCGAGCCGGTCCAATCCCAGAATACTGATGCGATCGAACTCACCGATTCTGTCGTAGTCCGACGGATCGGAGAATACGAAGGGCAGAATGCCCTGCTTCTTGAGGTTCGCCTCATGGATGCGGGCGAAGGAGCGCGCAATGACGGCCTTTGCGCCGAGAAAGCGCGGAGTCATGGCTGCATGCTCCCGGCTGGAGCCCTCGCCGTAATTCCAATCCCCGATGATGACGCATCCGCCCGCGTTCTCTTTGTAATACAGGGCGAGGTCGGGGAAGGGGACCCCGCGGGCGCCGGTCAAGACGTTGGTGCCGTGTCCGGTTTCCCGGGTGAAGGCATTGAGGGCGCCTTCCAGCAGATTCTTCGAGATATTGCTCAAGTGCCCCCGGTAGGCCAGCCATTTTCCGCCCGGGGAGATGTGGTCGGTGGTGGTCTTTCCCTCCGTCTTGACGAGGATCGGAAGGTCGATGAAGTCCTCGCCGTCCCAGGGATCGAACGGCTTCAACCGCTCAAGCCGGTCGGAATCAGGGGGGATGATCACCTCTGTGCCACTGCCGTCCTCGGTGGGGGGGCGAAAGCCCTCCTTGCTGGAGACAAGGCCGTCGGGGGGGAGGGCGGGCGGTTCGGGGGGGATCAGCTTGAAGGGTTCGCCGGAGGCGGAGACAAGGGGGTCCCGCTCCGGGTCGAAGCCCACCGTACCGGCGATCGCGAGCGCTGCCGCCATGGCGGGGGAGGTGAGAAACGCCCTTGTCTCCGGGTTGGCGTCGTTCCTTCCGCGGAAATTGCGATTGAAGGTGGTGAAGATGACGTTGGGCGTCCCCTTGGGAACGTCTGTCCGCTCCCATTGGCCGATGCATGGGCCGCAGGCGGAGGCCAGGATCGTCGCGCCTGCCTCGAGAAAAATGTCTAAAAGGTGGTTGCGGCGGATCGTCTCGAAGATTTGGCGCGAGCCTGGTGAAAGGAGAAAAGGCACCTTCGGTTTGAGGCCTCGGCGAGCGGCCTGCTCGAGGATGTCCGCCGCCGCATGGAGATCCGAATAGGATGAATTCGTGCAGGAGCCCAGAAGGACGGCGGAAACGGTTTTCGGCCACCCTTCCTCTTCGGCCTTGCGGGCGAACTCGGCGACGGCGGTGACGTTGTCAGGGCTGAAGGGACCGGCGTGGGCAGGTTTGATCGACGCGAGGTCCAATTCGACCACATCCGCAAAGACGCTTTGAGGATCGGCAGTGCAGGCGTCGTCCTGTGCGAGGACCCCGGACATGGCCCTGACTTCGTCGACGTCACCGCTGCGTCCAACGTTGCGCAGGTAGGCGTCCATGCTTTCATCGTAGACGAACACGGAGGAGGTGGCGCCGAGTTCGGCTCCCATATTGGTGATGGTGGCCTTCTCGGTGGCTGAGAGAGACCGCGCTCCATCACCGAAGTATTCGAAGATCTTGCCCGTGCCGCCTTTGACGGTGAAGCGCCGGAGCATCTCCAGGACGACGTCCTTGGCGGAGGCCCAACTACTCAGGCGGCCGGTGAGATGTACGCCGACGATGATTGGACAGGGTGTTTCCCACGGGAGGCCGAGCATGGCCTCGGCCGCATCCGCTCCCCCGACGCCGATCGCCAACATGCCTAGCCCCCCGGCATTGGGGGTGTGCGAATCGGTGCCCAGCATCAGGCCGCCGGGAAAAGCGTAGTTTTCGAAGACCACTTGGTGGATGATGCCCGATCCGGGTCCCCAGAAGCCGAGGCCGTAGCGTTCGGCCGCCGACGAAAGAAAATCATAGACCTCGCGGTTGGCCTCGCAGCCGGTGGCGAGGTCGATTTCCGCGCCTCGGGAGGCCCTCAAAAGATGGTCGCAGTGGATGGTGGCAGGGACCCGAGTCCTCTCGGCCTGGGACTGCATGAACTGGAGCATGGCCATCTGGGCCGTTGCATCCTGGAGCCCCACACGGTCCGGGTAGAGTTCCACGGGGTCTTGGCCGGGTGTCAGGCGCTTGGCGTAGGAGCCTTCACCTTCGTGGAGAAAAAGGATCTTTTCCGCATAGGAAAGGCCGCGCCCCAGCATACGCCGCTTCTTGTCGAGGATGGCTTGCGCCTCCTGCACGTCGAATCGAAAAAGCATAGGTCAGATTCCTTGGGCGATGCCCGCCAGGGCATCGAAGAGAGTGAGGTCAAGGGGATTCTCCGGATCCCCGCTGCTTCCCGGAAACGGCCGCTTCAAGGGCGGCCGGCGAAACCGGATGAACCTCCGCAGGACAGAGATGCAGCTTCAGTGGGCGGAAAAGCCGTCTTCAGCCGCTAAGACCCCGGAGGGTTGCTTAGAAGTCCAGTGTCCTATAATAGAGGAAAACGGAGGGTTGGCAAGACCCCAGATCCGAGACTCTCGACATTTTCCGTGAATGGATCTGCAGGGGCGGGGAAGGTGCTCGTTTAAGAGTTGAAGATCCTCGCTCGTATGCGTATGCTGGCTTTCGACTGGAAAGTATGATTTTTCTTCTCAGCGGGGCGTGTTCCGGCTCCTCCCGCATCAGGGACGTCAGCCCGCATGCCGAAGCGGGCTGAAGGTCGCTGCGCAGGCCAATGTCGGGATCGATGCTGAGATGGACAAAAGGAAGCGTTTCCGGATGGGCAGCCGGGCATCATGGGATCGTTGTTTCCCGGCGGATGCCGGCTGATGCAGCCTGGCCGGGTCAACGGAGCGGCAAAACCGCTCCTGGCCCGACCTGATCCGGCAAGATTGGTTGGTGTGGCGATCGATGCGGGATGAAAGACCATCGGCGATTGTAGGGGTTGTTTCCGACACCCATGGACTGCTGCGCCCCGAGGTTGAAGAACGTCTCGGGGGTGTCGACTTGATCGTGCACGCGGGGGACGTGGGCAATCCTGTGATTCTGGACCGTCTTCGCCGTATTGCGCCGCTCAGGACCGTGCGGGGCAATACGGATCGCGGGCCTTGGGCCCGCGACCTGCCGCGATCGGATCTGTTCGAGTACGAGGGGCGAGGCTTTTACGTGATCCACGACATTCTGGAGATGGACATCGACCCGCGTGCGGCGCAGGTTGCAGTGGTCATCAGCGGCCACTCGCACAGGCCGTTGATCGAGAGCCGCGAAGGCATCTTGTATCTCAACCCGGGCAGCGCCGGCCCCCGCCGTTTCCTCCTGCCTGTGGCGATGGCGAAGCTGGCGATCCGTCCCGACGGTCTGGACCCGGAGATCATCCTCCTTCAAGGGTGAGGCGGAATCGGCAAGGAGGCCTATCGAAGGTTCGAGAAGGATATTGCTATTTGGGAAAAGATGTATTATACAAAATAGTTAAATAATCGTCCGGCGCCTCACGCCGCCGGATCCTTCCTCTTCGAATCAGAACAGGCATAGGAAGACGGTTTGACGACATCCTTTTCGGAGGTTCAACCCATGGTGGATCGGTCGGCTCACTGGCTGGTGATGGTGCTTGTAACGGGGCTGTTCGCTGTATTTTGCACAAGCGCAGCGTGGGCAGGGGTCATTGAAGGAAGTGTCGAGGAGACGGACGGCGCGAGGGTCAAGGTCCGGTTCGCCGCTGCCGAGATGCCCGAGACAGGGGATTTCGTCGATCTGGGGTTGGAGGACTCCGACGGAAGGACGACGTTGCTTGGTACCTGGAAGGTGACGGAGGTCGCTGACGGGTTTGTCTGGGCTGAGGCCCTGGATGAGGCTGCCGAGCCGACACCGCAGGCGAGGGCCTTTATTTACGCGGGGTCTGCGGACGCTTGTGCCGAAAAAAGGGCCGGTATGGCATCCGCAATCGGCCCTGAGAGACAGGCCGTTGGTCACGCCAAGACAGGCGCTTCGGGTGAGGCCGAGATCGGGCGTGAAGTCGTTGCGGCCTTCAGGGCCGCCCACAACCGGGTGAACCCGCATGGCCTGCAGGGGAAAACAGGTTTGGAGGAGTCGGGGTGGCTGGGTGTCACCCTGAAGATGGTGACCCTTGACCTCGCAAAGTCCTTCGGGATGTCCGGACCCCAGGGGGTGCTCGTGGCCAGCATCTTTGCGGGAGGGCCGGCCGAAAAGGCGGGATTTCATCAGGATGATGTCATAGTGAATTTCGACGGCACGCCGATATCCAATTGCCACGTGATGCCGGATCTCCTGGCCTGTGCGAGCCCGGGCAAGAAGGTGACCGTGGTCCTGTGGCGCGGGGGCAAACTGATTTCGAAAGAAGTCGTGATGGGAGCCCAGCCCTGGGCGGTGGGCGGCGAAGAGAAGAAGACCGTCGCGAAGACCGCCAGGAAGACAAACCCTTAAGAGAAAAGGTTTAAAGAAGATCCTTCAGAAGCCGGATCTCAAGCCCCAGGGCTGTGCCCCATTTCTGAAGCAGCCAGCCGTTTTCAAGGGTACGTTCCTCTCTTGCCTGCCGGTCTTTTCCGTGGTCGATTTTGTCGCCTTCATAGGGAAGACAGCCAAAATAACGCCAACCGGAGTAGCCCCCGAAAGGGGTCCCGTCCTCGGGTGGAATGCCTGCCCTGACGCTGCGCGCGATCTGCCGGTCGACCGGTACGATGATGTGGTAGCGCTCACCTTCCGGATCGATGCCGATATACCCTTCATTCCCCGTGTAGTCAGCGAGTGTGGCGCGCCACAGATCGCTCAACTTGATATGCATTTCCTTCATGATCTACCTTCTCCGGGCTCGATGGATCGTCGATGGTTCCCTAGCCGAAGCGGTGCCCGGCCGCTCGACGAAGAACGCTGGTCCGGGGTACATGTGCCGCCGTGCCGCGGCCGGCCCGAGCGGCCCCTGCATGCCAGCCTTTTTCCTGCTGGGGCGAAGGCGGCATTTCCCGGCCATTTAGGGCGGTGTCGTTTTACAGGCCGAGGCGCTCATTTTACCATCAGCACGGGGCATGGAGAAAGAATGCCCACTTTGTAGCTGATGGTGCCCAGACCCTGAGGGGCTTTTTCCGGATCGATCCTGTGGGAGCCGAGGACGATCAGATCCACCTGGTGTTCATCGACGAAGTGAATGATTTCAGGCACCCGTTTGCCGAACACGATGGCGGTTTGTGCAGCGGCAGCCTCGGACCCCAAAGATTCGACCAGCTTCTGCATCTTCCTGACCGCGCGTTTGTGCAGCTTCTCGTAGAATTCAGCGAATTCGTCGTATTCCGCTCCTTCGATCGTTTCGATAATGTGGAGCAAGGTGACTTTGGCGCCCTGCTGCAGCTTGGCCAATTGCAGCGCAATCCTGGCCGCATGCAAGCTTTTCTCCGTAAAGTCGGACGGAACCAGGATATTTAGGAACATGGTGATCAACCTCCTTTTTCGGTGTGACAAACGCCACAGGCCGACACGCGGATGAGGCCCTTCCCCTCACCGGGAACGGGGTTCGGGAGTGTGACGAGGCTGAGAGGCTGCTTCTCGGTATCCAGGCGTGTCAATGTTTCAAGGATCACCGCTTTCATGTCGGCCGCCTCTCAATTATCAGACACCCTGCACGAAATTTATACCCTTAAGGGCGCAAACATGGTTTGGGCCGAGCTCCATCCTGCGGGAGGGCGTTCAGCGGGGCAGAGACCCCCCGCAAGGGCCCGTTCGAACGAACCCAGCGTCCAGTTTCCATCTGGAAATGAGGATTTTTTGCCAATATCAAGGAAATCAAGCGTTTGTGCGGAGGCGACCTGCAGGTCGCCGCACAAGCAAACG
>ENA-OSEO01001795-OSEO01001795.1-sediment-metagenome-genome-assembly--contig:-NODE-1795-length-35422-cov-4.142283_pt1 | contig 35422 bp, 33 predicted proteins | sample MGYA00237883_ERZ534232 | MGnify/ENA metagenome assembly ERZ534232 | reverse complement strand
ACCTTGGGCGCCGAGCACCCCAACGCCATACAGATCGTGGTGAACAGGACAGACAAGAGCACTCGCTTTTTCATTGTTTACCTCTCACCCTGTAAGTGCCGCCAGCACCCTGCATCCGGTGGGAATTTGATCCGGAAAGCGGCCTCACCCGTTGAGACCATAGGCTTCCACTTTCCGGGGGTCGTACGCCGCCTTCCGGCCCGGGCATCCCTCCCGGGGGCACAGCTGGCAGGCAAAAAACGGGGTCTCGGTGGGAAAGAATATTCCGGATGAAGATTTTCGGGGCATCATCAGAAAGCTCTCGGTGAGGATCACCCCGACGGCCGCGTGCACATCCCCCAGGATCGAAAAGAGCGGCTGCTGCTCGCTGATGGGCCATGCCTCCAGGGACCCCGGGCCCAGCCTGGAAATTTTTTCCAGCGCGAATCGGGATCGGATGCGATCTTCAAGGTGTCTGCGCGAGCTGGTCAGCGCCACGTTTGCGATGGAATCCAGGTAGTATTGCTCCAGGGTGTCCCCGGATTCGTCGGCCATCTTTTCGGGGTCGGGTCCAATGGTCATGACATAGGGGAAAACCCGCTGCACGTCATCCAGCTGCTTTCTCAATACCGGGCTGTTCAGTCGGACCCCGTTGACGACCACGGCATCGGAAAGTTTCTGGTCGATAAATCCGATCCGGTAAACCGCTTTGGGGCGGAGGGCCGGGCGGATCTTTTCCACCAGAGACAAGACGCCGTCCCATTGGGCTCCGGGTTTCATGTGAAGCCTGCGCGCAAGCTCGTCAAGGTCCACCGCCGCGGGAATGTCGTCCAAAATTTCCATATCATCGTTCATTTCATGCTTCCTTTGCATCGAGAAAGGGTATCGGTTTGCCGGTTCGAAATGCCAGGGCCTGGCACAGCGCGATCAACCCGCCGTCCGCATCCATCACCTTGATATCATAATTGGCCGTCCGCTTGGTTCGGCTGACTTCTCTTGCCGTGGCCCGCAGCCGGCTCCCCGGCTCCGGGCTGGAGACATAGGTCACATGAACATTGAGCGCCACCGCAATGGTTCCATGCGTCTGGCAGGCGGTTTCGAAGGCCTCGTCGATGAGACCGAAGACGGCGCCGCCATGGGCGCGTTCGTAGATGTTGTCCATATCCCCCGGCCGGTAGTCCATTTCCACAACCGAGTATCCCTCTTCCAGTTCACACAGCTCCATGCCGAGACGCTGGGCAAAGGGCTCCGCCCGGACCGCCCGGAAAAGCGCCTTTCTGATCTTCGGGTCCATCCATGCCCTCCTTTTTTCACCCCGGCCACTGCTTGAGGATCTCTTTTACCCCATTTCCGCCGGCACGTTCACAACACCCCTTCCGATATCCGACGGGTTTTAAAACCGTTTCACCGCACCGACCGCTACGAGATACAGCAGGGCCGAGGATTCGTTCAACCGGAGCAGCGCTTTTGCCTCTCCATCGTAAAGTGCACCGATCCCGCAGCATCCAAGGCCCTGTGCGGTGGCGCCGGTATAGATCATTTGCCCCAGCCTGCCGGCTGTGAGCATGGCGTACCGGTAGCTTCTGGGGCCCCAGGTTTGATCGATGATATCGAGGTTTGTCAGAAACAGGAAATGCAGAGAGGCGTTTTTCAGCCAGTCCTGATCCAGGCACACCGACGCCATCCGGGACAGAAAATATCCCTTGAACAGACGCCCGATTTTCCGGTGAATCGGATCGATCAGGTAGAAACCCGGTTCGACCCCTTGGATATCTCCGGCGAGAAACCCGGTTGCAACCGCGGATCCATATCGATGCCCGAAAGGCGGGTCCCGGCGCATCGAATCGACCAAAAGATTCAACAATCGGCCGAATCGATCTGCGGGCAGGGGGTGAGCGATAAAATTCCTTTTGGAACGCCGATGAATGAGCGCATCCGGATAGGGCAGATCCATGGGGATCGGCTCAACAGGATCGATGTCCGCCCAGGCTTCGGAGACCGGGCCGAGGTTCTGCAACAGATCGGGGGCCTCCCTGTCCGGGGCCGGCAGGGATCGGCTGTGCAGATAGAGACTTTCGATTTCCGCATAGGACGTTTCTTTTTCCGACACCCTGCCGGCAGCCCTGATGCTTTCCGGCAGCGGATCCCAAGCAGGCGCCGTATTCACCGGCCGAGGGGACGATTCGCAATGAACGGCCACACAGGTCAAAACCCCCTCCTGTTTTTTTTCCACCCCCAGAAGATCTTCAAGTGCCCGGTCGTCAAAGTCGTAATGGACCGAAGCCCTCAGATGTGCGGATGTGAGCGATAGGATCAGGTTTTCCAGCAGATGCCCGGCATCCAGCAGAACATACCGCAGGGCGCGCTTCCGGTATTTCCAGGCGCTCCGGAAAAAGATTCCGGTGATAAAAAAACAGAGCGAAAAGGGTTCCGGTGCATTAACGGCGCTCTGGGTGACACTGCGAAAATCACCCGATCGAAGGGGGGTTAACCCCTGGGGGTGAACCCCATAATGGTAGATGCCGTCCCCAAGATCGCGGACCCCGACCGCGGCCAGGTAGAGTTCACACGGATACAGCGCACCGGCCGACGCGGCGCTTCGAAAGTAAAATTCATGCCCGGACCCCCCGCTTTTTGCCGTAACCCCGTAGCTCAAGACGCATATCCGGGAGAGCAGTTCAAAATCCGCTTCAGACGGCTGGGATATCGGATCCTTTCCGGCCGCAAGGCGCCAGAGGGGGATCCGAGGGCAGGGGCTTGCCTGGGGAAGTCCAATCGCCGGGATCCCCGGATACGTCTTATACAGGACGGGCGGGTGGGCCCAGTCCAGCACATGGCCGTTCATCCGGTACCGGTCGTAACCGGTGGCCTGATGGTAGGCTTTCCCGCTGGGAATCATTCTAAAACCATATATTGATTTTTTTTATTGACATGCGCCAATATATTGTGGTACAAAACGGTTCAATTGAATCGGTCATAGCCTTGCGATACGTGGATTGAGCTGTAGCGTTTCCCTCCAACCAAGACCCCTCCGACCCAACGGCTATGACCCTGCGACTCCCCCGGATGGTTCATTTCATCCGGGGGAGTCATTTTTTTCCCGAGCGCGTTTCATTTCAGCCCGATCTCATCGGCCACCTCGCGCATGCCCATGATCGTGTCGGTGATCAGCGCGGTGAGCTCGATCCCGAGCATTTCAGCACCTTTTTCGATGATCGATCGATCCACACCCGCAGCAAACCGTTTGTCCTTCCACTTGTTTTTGACCGACTTGGCCTGCATGTCCATCACGCTTTTCGAGGGTCGGACCAATGCAGAGGTCACCACCAGCCCGGTCAGTTCGTCGATGGCGTACAGGATCTTTTCCAGATCCGTTTGGGGTTCCACCTCCGAGCAGATTCCCCACCCGTGGCTGACCACGGCCCGGATGTATTCCTCCGGCCAATGGTTCTGCCTTAAGATTTCCTCGGTTTTCCGGCAGTGCTGATCCGGAAACTGTTCATAATCCAGATCATGAACGAGCCCGATAACCCCCCATTTTTCCTCGTCTTCACCGCGCTTTCGAGCGAAATACCGCATGACCCCTTCCACTGCCAGCGCGTGTTTTCTGAGGCTCTCGCTCTGATTATACCGGATGAACAGCTGCCATGCGTCTTCTCGTGTCGGTACGTAGGAATTCATTCGAACACCTCCGGAATATGAAGTCAACTTCCCTCCCGTGAAACGGGATCGCTTTCGGTTTCTGGGGGCCGAGGGCTCCGCTACTTTCGTTCGGTCAGCTCGATCCGGACCTTGTCCGGCCCCTGGATGTAGGCGATCCGAACCCCCGGGCGGACCTGGAGGGGCTCCGCAATAAACCTGACCCCTCTGGCTTTAAGGTCCGAAACAGCGGCATCCATGTCATCCACCGCAACCCCGAAGTGGTCGAGACCTTCCCGGGTCTGGAGGGTGGCGGGAAGCGGCGTAGCGTCGGGAAGCCGTTCGATCAGGATGATGTTGAACCCGTTCAGGTCGACATAGTAGACCTTGTTTCCTTTGAATTCACCTGAAAAAGTCTCCCTTCCCCCCAGTGTTTCACAGTACCATTTTTTTGTTTTCTCGATTTCCGGACTGATCAGGTGGATGTGGTCCACACGATACGATGGCATGCCGCAGGCCCTCCTCATTTTTAAATTTCTGAGATTGTTAGAAAAAAGCATTTGCCGTGTCAAGGAAATTTATGCACCGCCCCCGCAATATGGGTTTTTTTCCGGTGGTTGCGATCCGGAGGGGGAATCGGGTGCTGCGCAAAACCGTCCGATACACCGGCTCAGATCATTCGTGCCAGAAGCGCGGCTTCGTAGATGGCGGCCTGGGCGTTTCTCGGTTTCACGCAGTCGCCGATCCGATGGACCTCATAGCCGTGGGCTTTGATCTGATCGTAGAGGCGGGGATCGGATCGGAATCCGATGGCCATGACCACCCTTTCCGTTTCGATGTGCCGCTCAATCCGGTCCCTGTCGAGGATCCAGACGCCGCTTTTTGAAACCTTCAGGACCTTGGTTTCCGTCAATATGCGGACATTCAGCGTGCCGAGGCGCTGGAAGAGGACTTTTCGGGTCATGGCTTCAAGACCCATGCCCACCTTGGGCAGCATTTCCACAAGGGTCACCGGAGAACCGCTGTCGGCAATGTGCAATGCCAGTTCACAGCCTGTGGCCCCGCCACCCACGATAATCGTTTTTTGGATTGCCGGACACCCCCCATTGAGCACGGCGTCCAGGGAAACCAGCAGGTCTTGGCACTCCACCGGAAAGGGCGGGGGGATCGGCACCGAGCCGGTGGCCACGATCACCACATCGGGACGGATCCCTTGAATGGTATCGAGGGTTGCCTCGTGGTTGATATGGAATTTGACCCCGAATTTCTCGGCCTGCCGGTGCAGAAACCGTATCAGGCTTCGAATCTCTTTCTTGTGATTCGGAAAGCTTCCGGCAAAAAGCTGCCCCCCAAGTGCGGGTGTCTTTTCAAAGAGGTGGACCGTGTGCCCCCTTTTGGCGGCTACCCAGGCCAGGTTGAGACCGGCCGGCCCACCCCCCGCCACAAGGACGCGTTTGGCGACTTTGGCCGGGTGAATCGCCATCTCCGATTCTCTTCCCAGAGACGGATTGACCAGGCACTCCACCTGACCTTTGCGAAAAATCGATTGCATGCAGGTGTTGCAGGCAATGCAGGTCCGAATATCCTCCAGCTGCCCTGCCTTTGCTTTTAGGGGAAGCTCCGGATCCGCCAGAAGCCCCCGGGCGATGCAGACCAGATCGGCCTTGCCGGTTGCGATGATTTCATCGGCGACGATCGGGTCATTGATTCGGCCCACGACCATGACCGGAATGTTCAACGCTTTTTTGATCTCCCCTGCGGAATCCGCCAGGCAGGCCTTTCCCATCAACATGGGCTGGGAGATCCACTCGGGGGTGGCGTCGTTTCCGGCCGAGACCTGGACGATGTCGATTCCCGCTTCGATCAGCAGCTTCAGGATCTCGATGCTTTCCGGAACGGTGAGCCCGTCGGGGACGAATTCCTGGGCGCTGATTTTAAAAGACAGGGGAAAGGCTTGACCGAGTCGACGCCTGATTTCCTCGACGATCGTACGGGCGAACCGGGTTCTTCCCGCCACGTCGCCGCCGTAGGCGTCCTTCCGGATGTTGGAAAACCGCGATAGAAATTGATTCACCAGGTACCCGTGGGCCCCATGAATCTCGATGAGCCGGTATCCGGCCGCTTTTGCCCGAACCGCGGCGTCGGCGAACTGTTGAACCAGTTGCTGGATTCCATCGATGGTCAACGGCTCCACTTCGGCTCGAATCGCCGGGCAGGGCAAGGGGGAAGGCGCAAGCGGTTTTCTCCCGATCACATGGGGTGAGATCTGACGGCCGCCGTGGTGAACCTGGATGGCCGGAATCGATCCCTCCTGCTCGATGGCCCGGGCGATCTTTGCAAGCCCCGCGATGCACCGGTCATCGTCGATACGGGATTGATTCGGTGAGACGATGCCCTCGGGCGATACGGCACAGGCTTCCATCATGACCATTGCCGGTCCGCCGGCTGCTCTCCGCCGGTAGTGTTCAACGGCAAGGGCGGGAATTTCGCCGCCTTCTTTGGTTAAAAAAGAGGCGATGGCGGGCATGACGATACGGTTCCGCAACCCGAGGCCCTTGATGCAATAGGGTGTGAACAGATGCTTCACGGCGGCGGCCTCCTTCGGGGCATAACCATTATGCCAAAAGGTCGATCCCCTTTGTCAAGGTGAAAGCCCCTTGATGTTTGGCCTAAGGAGACTGTTTTTGTTTGGGCATTGCACCGGCTTTTACGGTTATGGTGTCCATTTGATACGAATTGATAACCACCTCCCCCTTTTCCCTGTCGAAAAACTTTGAGGTGCCCGTATCCGGTTCAAAGATCCACACCCCGGTGCTGTCCTTTTCTTTGAAAAACTGATATCCGGCAGTGCCTCCCTGGGAGGGTCCCGGCAGTCTGAAACCGGTCAACAAGACAAAACCGATGCCGATCAACAGGCCCAAAACGGTATAGCGAATTTTGATTTTAACGGTGGGTTGCATTCTCTGGCCTCCTTTCCAAATCGGGCGGTTGCCTTGACCAAAATGGAGAAATCGGTATTCCACAGCGGGACTTCAACGGATAGTGTAAACTATACCAAAACAAACCCATCGTGTCCAAGGCAATCCGCCGGTTGGGGTATCGGATACAATCGTATCCAACCGTTTGAAGGGTTCCGGTGTATCCCTGGGGGGTGTCGATTTTATTCTTGACACAAATTCAGAGCCGGTGCTAATTTTGATATTAAAATTTCATATAGTGAAATTATATGGTAAAATTAAATGCATCCATCATCAAGGCTTCGGAAATATTGAAAATACTTGCATCGGGCAAGGATCGCCTGGAGGGGATCCAAAAAGATGTCGGCCTCAACAAGACGACCACGCACCGGTTGTTGAAAAGCCTCACCGCTTCCAAATTGGTCTACCAAAATCCTGCCGACCGCACCTACCACCTGGGTCCGCTTTTATTGAAACTGACCTTGCATCCGCACGTGACGCATAAACTTCTGGTCATGTGTGCCGTTGATGAATTGACCCGGCTGCGCGATCTTACCGGTGAATCGGCGATGATCATCATTCCAAACGGCAATCTAAGGCTCGTGGTGAAAGAAGTCCCCAGCAACAGGGAGTTGTCACTTTCCATGGGCGACGGGCATACCACCGATATCTATGTGGGATCTGCGGGAAGGGTTTTGCTCTCCCAATTCAGCGACGATGTCCTCGAAAAACATCTCAGGAGCATGGCCTTTGCCTTCGTCAGTCCGAACACGATTACCGACAAACAGGAATTGCTCAAAGAAATAGAGAGGATAAGAAAAAATGGGTACGCCATAAGCCTCGGCGAGCGCTTTCCGGGAGCCGGAGGCCTTTCGGTTCCGGTAAAGGGATACATCTGTCCCGTGGCGTTGTCTATTTTCGGACCTCAATTCAGGTTTGAAGTCACCGAACAGATTTTAAGAGAAATTTTCGTAAGTTCAGGGAGAATTACGAAAAAGCTGGCTACCGTCATGCCGGAAAAATGAGACCATATAGGAGAGCCGTGATGAAAACACCCAGGGAACGTATGCTTGAAGCCGCCAGGGGACAGATGACCGATTGGTTGCCTTTCGCACCGAGAATCGATTTGTGGTTTCACGCCAACAAAGAGAGGGGAACCTTGCCCAAGCAATATCGATCGGCGGAATCCGCCGATGACATTGCCCTGGCAGAAGGCTGGGCACTGCACAAGGTGGTGCTGGAATACATGGACTTCGGGGAGGATGCCATCATCGATCGGACCCTGGGGATTTACCGGGTGCCGACCCAGGGGTTTGTTTCCCTGCTCCCCGACCATATCGAGCGCCGGGTCGAAAAGCGCGGTGACGCATTTCGGGTTGCTTACCAAACGCCCAAGGGCATCGTGAAAGGCTCTTTTTTGTATACGGCCGAGATGCGGCGGTCCGGCATCTCGATACCGTGGATCCAGGAACATTTGATCCAGGATGCTCGAGACTACGGTGTGCTCAGGTATATATACGAAAACATTCGCGTTGAGCCCGCTTATGACGGATACCAGCAGTGGGCCGACGCCATCGGTGAAAAGGGGATGCCGGTGGCATACGGATTGACCGCCGGATCGCCCATGCACCACATCATGAAAATTCTTCTGGACGCGACGGATTTTTATTATCGGTACCGGGATCAGAGAAAGGAAATGATGGATCTGGCCGAAGGGCTGGGCGTATATTTCCGAAACGTCATCGATGTGATCGCGTCCGGCCCGGCGGAGGTCTGCCTGATCGGGGCGAACTTTGACGATATGCTGACCTATCCGCCATTTTTCAAGGACCACATCCTTCCATGGCTGCGGGAGGCCGCAGACAAGCTCCATGCAAAAAACAAACTGATGCTGTGCCATACCGACGGGGAAAACAAAGGATTGATGGACCTTTTGCTGAACTCCGGTATGGACATCGCCGATTCGGTTTGCCCCCATCCCATGACCAAGGTGACGCTGGCCGAGTATTATCGGCAATGGGGGGAAAAGGTCACCATTTTCGGCGGCATACCCTCCAACCTGATGCTCGAAGAAACCACCAGCGACGAACAGTTTGATTCGTTCATGGATGAACTGTTCACCGCCATTGCGCCTGGAACCCGGATCATTTTGGGTGTCGCGGACACCACCCCGCCGGATGCAAGCTTTGACCGCCTCCGCCGGATCCATGACCTTGTTCAACAATACGGCCGTCTGCCCTTGACCGGCAAAACGCAACCTGCCCCAGGGATTTCCAAAGCAGAGGAAACGGGACAGCAGCCCGGCAGGGGGCAGCGCGAAGAAATGCCGGAGCCCCGTCCGGAACACGACCTGCCGATCTGCGGGCAAATCATCGAGGCGGTGATGGCCGGAAACGACAAGCATACCGTCGATCTTGTCCGCGAGGCGGTGGCCCAGGCGGCAGACCCCGAATACCTCCTCAAAAAGTGCCTTCTGGCCCCTATGGACATCATCGGGGAAAGGTTTTCAGACGGCACGGTGTTCATCCCCGAGGTCCTGCTCGCGGCCCGGGCGCTCAACCAGGCCATGGAAATTCTGGAGCCCCACATGGCCGAGGCCAAAATCGGGGGGGCGGACAGCCCGTTGGTGGTGATCGGCACGGTAAAGGGCGATTTGCACGATATCGGCAAAAACCTGGTGGGCATCATGCTCAGATCCGTGGGATTCCGGGTGCTGGATTTGGGCGTCAACGTGGCCATACAACAATTTGTGTCTGCCGTAAAGCAGGAGCAGCCGGCGATTTTGGCGCTAAGTGCGCTGTTGACGACAACCATGCCTGAAATCAAGAAGGTGATCCAGGCCGTTGCGGATGCCGGGATGCGCGAAACCGTCAAAATCATGGTGGGGGGGGCACCGGTGAGTGAACATTTTGCCCGAAACATCGGGGCCGATGCCTATGGCGCGGATGCCGGCCAGGCGGCTTCCCAGGCGAAGCGACTTTGCGGGATGTCGTAAGGATAAAGGGATGGAACCATCGCCGATGTCGGCAGCAGCATACGCCTCAGCAGACACTGAGGTGCCATGACTCCCCCACTCATTGAGGTAAAAGGATTAAAGAGCTACTTTCACACCCACGGCGGGGTCGTGCCCGCCGTGGACGGAATCGACTTTACCCTTGCCCCGGAAAAAACCTTGGGCATCGTTGGGGAGAGCGGGTGCGGGAAATCGGTCACCGCGATGACCATCCTGAGGCTGATCCCCAGCCCCCCCGGCAGAATCGAAGCCGGTGAAATTCTTTTTCGAAGGGGATCGGATGTTGTGGATCTGGCCAAACTCAACCCCAGGGGCAGGGAAATGCGTGGGATTCGCGGCAACGAGATCGCCATGATCTTCCAGGAGCCGATGACATCGCTGAACCCCGTCTATACCATCGGCAACCAGATCATGGAGAGCATCACCCTGCATCAAAAAATCAAAAAACGCGCTGCCAAGAAAAAGGCCGTTGAAATGCTGAAAGCCGTCGGAATTCCCTTGCCGGAGCAGCGTGTGGACGAATATCCGCACCAGCTGTCCGGCGGAATGCGCCAGAGGGCAATGATCGCCATGGCACTGTCCTGCAATCCGTCCCTGTTGATCGCCGATGAGCCGACAACCGCCCTTGATGTAACCATTCAGGCGCAAGTTCTGGAGCTGATGGGAGATCTTCGACGGGAGTTCAAGACCGCAATCCTGTTTATCACCCATGATTTGGGGGTGATCGCCGGCATGGCGGACGAAGTGGCGGTCATGTACCTGGGTAAGATTGTCGAAATCGGTGGGGTTCGAAGCATTTTCCATGATCCCAGGCATCCCTATACCCTGGGGCTGATGAACTCGATTCCTTCCCTGATGTCCCGGACCAAAGAGCGACTGGTTCCCATCAAGGGCGTGGTTCCCGACCCCCGTGATGCACCGCGCGGTTGCGGCTTCTATTCAAGATGCCCCGAAGGCAAGACCTTTTGCGAAGAACACCCCCCGGCATTAACCCAAGTCGACCCCGGTCATCGGGTCGCCTGTTGGATGGACCGAAAAAAGAGCATAGCCCAGTGAAAACCGACCCCGTGTTGCTTGAGGTTGCGCAGTTAAGAAAATTTTTTCCCATCCGCAGGGGGCTCCTCAAAAAGACCGTCGCGCACGTAAAGGCTGTGGATGGGGTCAACCTGTTCATCCGGGAAGGCGAAACCCTGGGGTTGGTGGGAGAAAGCGGCTGCGGCAAAACCACCGTGGGCCGGACCATTCTCCGGCTGATCGAACCGACATCGGGTCAAATTTTGTTCCGCAGCAAAAAGCTCGTCCGAAAAAATGAAACCCATCGGATTGTGGATATTGCACGGGCATCCTCCGGCACCCTCAAAGCATTGCGCCGGGAGATGCAGCTCATTTTTCAAGATCCCTACTCCTCACTCAATCCCAGAATGACCGTGGAGGCGCTGATCGGCGAACCGATGCTCGTGTATCGAACCGCAGCGGGCAGAGAAAAGCAGGATCGAATTCGATATCTGCTGGAAGCCGTGGGTCTTAACCCCGCCTATATGCGACGCTATCCGCACGAATTCTCCGGCGGACAGCGGCAGCGTATCGGCATCGCACGGGCCTTGGCGTTGGAACCGCAACTGGTGGTGGCCGATGAACCCGTATCCGCCCTTGACGTTTCCATACAGGCGCAGGTCATGAATTTGCTCGATGATTTGCAGGATCGGTTCCACTTGACCTATCTGTTCATTGCGCACGATCTCTCTGTGGTCAAGCATATCAGCACCCGTGTGGCGGTCATGTATCTGGGTAAAATTTTCGAACTGGCAAAAACGGAAGCCTTGTTTTCAAACCCCAAGCACCCTTACACCGAAGCGTTGATGTCGGCGGTTCCCATCCCGGACCCGGACTTTTCAGCCAAACGTATCACGCTGAAAGGCGATGTGCCGAGTCCGGTGAATCCGCCGTCCGGGTGCACCTTTCACCCAAGATGCAACTATGCGCAGGATGTCTGCAAAAACCGCATACCGGAGTATCGTGAAATCGACGAAGATCATTTCGTCACCTGTCATATGGCACAAGCGCTTAGGCTGCGACCGATCTGGTTTTAGGGAGGGGCAAACCTTTTCGGCGTATTGTGGGGGAACCCTTTAACACTGAAAAAGGAGGATGCGATGGACAAAGACATCACCAGAAGAAGCTTTATCAAGAAGAGTCTGGCCGGCGGGGCTGTTGCCCTTGCGGCGGCCCACGGCCTGCATCCCAGCCCTGTCCGGGCGGCGGATTCAAAGGACGTCATGCGGGGCGGAGTGTTTCGAATGGCCGAATCCTATACACCCAATACCCTTGACGTCCATAAAGCATCCATGCGGTTTGCCGTCAGCGGGGCGATTTACGATTTTTTGATCGACGCGCGGGTGACGCCCGAGACGCAGAAGTGCACCCTGATCCCCGCACTGGCGACGAAATGGAGTGAAGAAAATGATTCGAAGCGCTTGGTTTTCGAATTGCGCAAGGGGGTGAAATTCCATGACGGAAGCCCATTCGATGCAAAGGTGGCTCAATGGAATTTGGAGCGATTGCGAAACCATCCGGAGTCCCACCTCAAGAGTGAATTAAAGGTTATCGCCGGGGTGGATGTCGTCGATGACTACCGGATTGCCCTCAATCTTTCTTACCCGTCAAAGCAGTTGCTCTACAACCTGTCCTCGGCGGTAGTTACGGCAGGAATGGTCTCCAAGCAGTTTCACGACCGGCATGGTGAGGAAGAAATCTACCGGAAAGGGGCGGGCTCCGGTCCTTTCCGCGTCAAGGAATGGCTCGTAGACAACAAGGTGATTCTGGAAAGGGTCGAAGGGTATTGGAAACAGGGGGCCGACGGCAAGCCCCTGCCCTATCTCGACGGTGCGGAGTTGAACTACCGACCGGACAAATCTCAAACCGTCATCGATTTGCGGGCCGGCGCCATGGATGCCATGGAAGAACCGCCGCCAAGAGACGTCGAGAAAATCATAAAAGAAGGGGACACGATTTATATACCGCTGCCCCCGGCCGAGCGGTCATGGCCGTGCTTGGCGCTCAACCCCCGCAGGAAACCTTTCGAGAACACCTACCTGAGAAAGGCGGCGTTTTATGCCTTGGACAGGGAAAGGATCGCCAAAATAATGGGCTATGGGGTCGGACGGGCCCATCAATATCCATACATCACCGGGGGGCAAAGCGGATGGGATCCTGCCGCATGGGCCGATTATTCATACAATCCCGAGTTGGCCCAGCGATTGGTTAAAAAGGATTTTCCCAAGGGGGTCGACGCCGAACTGTTCTATATCGAGCGCGAACCGGACAGAACGATTGCGCAAATGGTCAAATCGATGTGGGACAAGGCGGGGATCCGCACCAAGATGGGCGGTCGCGAAAGACTCGGCTGGATAGAAACCATGCGTGGGGACACCTATGAGGGCGCCTTCTGGTCCGCACCGACACGGGTCGGGAGCGCAATCTCGGTCTATGTGCAGTCAGGGGGCAAATCCAACTGGGGCAATTATCAGAATCCGGCCGTTGACATGCTGCTCAACGCGTATGATCGGACCACCGATCCGAAAAAGAGCCACGATCTGATGAGAAGCGCCCTCGGCATCATCTGGATGGATGCGGAACTGACCACCGGCTATGCGGTGCCCTATGGCGCGGCCGCTCGGAAAAATGTCCACGGATTGCAGGCGCACTGGGATTGCCTTGCGATTGAAAACGTCTGGAAGAGTAAGATCTGATCCGGGGGACGGTACCCCCCATGAAAGGAAGCAATCACGGTTCCGGACGTCCCCCGATGCGTAACCCGGGGGATGTCCGGAATGCATGACAGAGGATTGGGACACGGTGGATAAACAGCAGGCTGCAGGTAATTTTTTCCATCTCGTCAAGAGGCTTCTATGGGCTGTGTTGCGACCCCAATATGGGGTTTGGTTCAGCACGGTTTTTCTTGGACTGGTGATCTTTCTGGCATTTGCCGGGGATTCGCTGGTCCCCCACGATCCGTATGATATGACGTTCATGCCGCTGGAGGCCCCGTCCCTGAAGCATCCCGCCGGAACCGACGATCTGGGGCGGGATGTCTTCAGCCGGGTGATCAGTGGGGCGCGAATATCCGTGTCGGTGGGGTTTTTTTCCATCATCATTGCCGCGTTCATCGGCATGGTGTGCGGCCTGCTGGCCGCCCAGTTCCGGTTTTTGGAAGGCCTGTTGATGCGGATCATCGACGCACTCTGGTCGATCCCCACGATCCTGCTGGCCATGGCGATCGCTGCTGCCATGACGCCCGGGCTGAAGACGGTCACGGTCGTTATCGGTTTTGTTTACTCCCCCTTGTTCGCCAGGCTCGTATATGGGGAAGCGGTTTCCGTCAGGGAAAGGGATTATATCACCGCCGCGCGATCGGTGGGCTGCAGCCTGCCCCGAATACTGATGCGGCACATGCTGCCGAATCTTGCCGCACCCATCATCGTCCAGGCCACGCTGGTGGCCGGCACGGCGATTGTGCTGGAAAGCAGCCTGAGTTTTCTCGGGGTGGGAATTCTGCCGCCGACCCCCAGCTGGGGGGTACTGATCCGCGAGGGCTACTCATGGCTTGAAGAAGCCTACTGGCTGTCCATCGCACCGGGTGTGGCAATCTATTTTACCGTCGTGTCTCTAAACCTTCTGGGCGACAAACTCAGGGTCAGCATGGATCCCAGGCAACGGGAAAAGAGAGTGTAGACAGCCATGAGCGCATATATTATCCGGCGGCTTATCCAGACGGGGGTAACCCTTTTTGTCGTCAGCGTCATTGTCTTTATCGTCACGATGCAGTTGCCTGGAGATCCCGCCCTTGCCTATGTGGGGTCGGAGGGCGCATCGGATGAACTCATAGCCCACTACCGGCAGAAGCTCGGTTTCGATCAACCCGTCCACGTTCAGTATATTCGGTGGCTGAAAACCTTTATCCAGGGAGATCTGGGAAAATCGCTTCGGACCCGGGTGCAGGTATCGACGCTGCTGGTTCAGCGATTTCCGCTGACCCTGCAGTTGCTGGTTATGGCGCTTTTCTTCGCTCTGCTGTTGGCCATTCCCATTGGTGTGGTTTCCGCCATGAAACCCAATTCCTGGATCAATACGATCGGCACGGTGATCGCCGTCAGCGGGGTATCCATACCCCAATTTCTGCTGGGCATGATGTTAATCCTACTCTTTTCATTGAAACTGGGATGGCTGCCCTCATCGGGTTACACCCATCCATTTGATAGTTTTTATCTCAGTGTGAAAAGCCTTATCATGCCGTCCATAGCGCTGGGAAGCATGCTGGCTGCGGAACTGATGCGGCAATTGAGATCCGCCCTTCTGGAGGTCATCGGGGAGGACTACATCAATACGGCACGATCCAAGGGGTTGCGGGAGATGAAAGTCATCTTCAAACACGCATTTCGAAATGCCCTGATCCCGGTGGTGACCTTGCTGACCATGCGCATCGGACGGTTGATCGGGGGCATCGTGGTCATCGAGAAGGTCTTTTCGCTGCCCGGCATCGGTATGCTCATGCTAAACGGTGTGACGTTTCAAGACTATCCGGTGATTCAAACCGGCATGATCGTCATTGCACTGTCTGTGACGATGATGAATCTGATCGCCGACCTTAGCTATGCGTTTCTTGATCCCCGCATCAAATACAGCTAGCCCGATGCTTCGCATCTCCTATCCATGCCGCCCTGCACGGAAAAGGTTGACAAACCCCCTCACGATGGGGTAAAAGGGTGGGCTGAAATTTGATTCGAGGGGGCGATTTCATGCTGAAATTCAATGAATCCGTCCATATTCAGCAACCTGTCGACCGTGTTTTTTCATTTGCCACCGATTTAAACAACAACCTTGAATGGCAGACGGATGTGCTTGAAGTGGAGCTGACCTCCGGTGGGTCCATCGGTCCGGGATCGACCTACCGCTGCGTGAACGAATTCTTGGGGCAGCGGATCGAAACCGAGGGGGTTGTTTCGGAATACGAGCACGGCAAAAAGTGTTCATTTACTTTGACTTCCGGGCCGGTCACCGGGCAAAGCAGCTTTTTTTTCGAGCCGATCCAGGACGGCACCCGCTTTACGACCACCGGCGAACTCAACCTGAACATGTTCCGTTTCGCGGGCTGGCTGATCGGGCGGATGGCAAAGGAGAAGATTCGAAACGATTTGGCCAAGCTCAAAACCATCCTGGAAAACGGGAACGGGAACCGGCGGGCTTTATCAGAATCCCATTGACAAGGCCCTCGAGGACCATTAGGATAGTCGCCATGAATGACGATACGATTCTAAGGGGCGCCGGCATGATCTTCGCGTACGGGCGTTTCAGCGGCTTTTTTGGTTTTTTTGGTGCCATCCGCCCAGGCGCTTTTTAAATAGATCGACTGCCCCGGGCGGATGCCAAAGCCCCCCGGGGAAAAAAGAAAGATCCGAACCCCGGGGGAGACCCTCGGGGTTTTTTGTTGCCGCAAGGGAGGTGGAAAATGATTCTGGTATTGAGCAAAGGCATCAGCGATGCCGAAAAGAAACACCTGATGGCGGAGCTTGAAGCCGAAAAGTGCATGATCCGCGAAATCCAGGGGGTTGAGGAGACCATTATCGGTCTGGTGGGAAAAGTCCAACGGGACGTCCGGTATTTTGAGACCATCCCGGGGGTGGCCAAGGTCATACCCATCTCCAAACCCTTCAAGCTGGTCAGCCGGGAGTTGCATCCGGAAAACAGCATTGTCCGGGTGGGAAACGTGGCGATCGGCGCAGATCGGCTGGTGGTCATCGCCGGGCCCTGCGGGGTGGAAACCCGCCAGCGGACCCTGGAAATCGCCCGGGCGGTTCGACGATGCGGTGCGGTGCTTTTCAGAGGGGGGGCATTCAAACCCCGGACCTCTCCCTATTCGTTTCAGGGGCTGGGCGAAGAGGGGCTTAAAATCCTGGCGGAGGTCAGAAAAGAGACCGGCCTGGGAATCGTCACCGAGATCATTTCCCCGGGTCATGCCGACCTTGTCATGAAATATGTCGATATGGTTCAAATCGGTGCACGGAACATGCAGAATTTCGAGCTTCTCAAATGCATCGGCCGGCTGGGAAAGCCCGTTCTTCTCAAACGCGGCCTTTCGGCCACCATCGAGGAATGGCTCATGGCAGCGGAATACATCCTCTCGGAAGGAAACGAAAAGGTCGTGCTGTGCGAACGAGGGATCCGGACCTTTGAAACCTATACGCGCAATACCCTGGATTTGACGGCGGTGCCGGTGGTAAAAAAACTTACGCATCTTCCCGTCATCGTGGATCCCAGCCATGCCACCGGGCTCCGCGACAAGGTCAGTCCCATGGCCCGGGCCGCAATTGCCGCAGGCGCCGACGGGTTGATCATAGAGGTGCACACCGATCCCGCCACGGCCCAGTCCGATGGTCCGCAGAGTCTCTATCCGGAACAGTTTGAACAACTTATGCGGGATCTTTACGTCATCGCCCCGGTGGTGGGAAAGCAGGTCGATTACACCTATCTGGAAAAAGCCGATCGGATGCTTGGGACCCGGGGTTCGGATCGGAAAGCCATCCAGGTCGCCTTCAGCGGCAAACCCGGATCCTTCAGCCACAAAGCCTGCCTGCAGTTTTTCGGTTCGGACACCCTGCTGGCGGACTGTGGATCTTTCGGGGGGGTTTTTTCGGCCATTGAAAGCGCGGACGCCGACCTGGGGGTCATCCCGCTTGAAAACTCGCTGTCCGGCAGCATCCATGAAAATTATGATCTGCTGTTGAAACACGATCTCAAGATCGTCGGGGAGGTGACCCTCAGGGTGGTTCACAATCTGATCGGTCACCCCGGAGCCGATCTGGGGTCCATCCGGCGGGTCTATTCCCACCCGCAGGTTTTTGAGCAGTGCAAGGTCTTTTTGGAAAGTCATCCCCACTGGGATCTGGTAGCCGCCAAAGACACGGCCTCCAGTGTTTTACGGATCAAGGAAAAGGGAGATCCGGCGGAAGCCGCCATCGCCAGCGAAGAGGCCGCGAAACAGTTCCAGATGAAAATTTTAAAGGCCGGAATCGAGACCAATCCCCGAAACTTCACCCGGTTTGTGGTCATTTCACGGGAAAAATTTCTATCGGGTCCCGAGAACAAGACCTCACTGATCTATTCGGTCAGCGACCAGCCGGGGGCGCTATATGAAACCTTGAAGATTTTTGCCGACAAACGGATCAACCTTGTCAAACTGGAGTCCCGTCCCATTCACGACAAACCCTGGGAATACCTGTTCTATGTGGACGTGGAGATGGATATCCAGGATGAACGGTACGCCTCTCTGCTGGAGGAACTCAAAGGAAAGACCGAGTTTTTCAAGATTCTGGGAACCTACGCCAAGGGGCTTTGAAACCCGCCGGTTGCCCCGGCAGCGGCAACCCCATTCGATACCGCAATGGCATCGGTCATCGGCCGCCCACGGGCCCCTGATAGGTTCGGAGCCATCGGATAAAGTTCACCAGGTTGTTTACCATGTAATCGTGATACCGGCGCCCCTTTTCGACCGATGCCTTTGAGGAATCGGAAAAAGACCCGGTCGGGGCAAACCCCCTCTGTTCTTTGCTGTTCCAGAAGATTTCGATGCTGTCTTTACCCCCGCCGAAAAGGTCTTTGTGCACAAAGGGCGAAAGCACCGGTTCCAGGTCGACGGCGGTTTGGGGCAGTTTGCCGGACCGGAGCAGATGCGGATACTTATACCAGAGGTGGGAGATTTCCAGTTCACCGGCATGATGCTCCACGGACTCTTTGATGTCGGCGATTCCTTTGGCGAGGAAAAGCGGATCGACCAGCGACAGGAGCACCTCGGGCAGTTCGTACTGGTGGACATTACGGCAGGCCGTGGTCAGGGCCGCCAGGTTGGTTCCCTTGTGCCCGTTGATGATGACGAATTTTCGAAAGCCGTTGCGCGCCAGGCTGTGGATAAGGTCCCGGGTGACGGCCACCAGGGTTTCGGTCCTCAGCGAAATGGTGCCGGGAAAGTCCAGATGGTGTGGGGAATCCCCGAACCACATCGGCGGGGTGACCAGCACATCGGCCTGCTTTGCGGCATCCTCGGCGATGGAAATGGCCGCGTAGCTGTCCAACCCCAGAGGACCGGCCGGGCCGTGCTGCTCGGTGCTTCCCACCGGAAAGAGGATGATGGTCTCTGTTTTCAGATAATCGGAAACTTCCTCCCAGGTCAGTTCCTGGAGCCATATTGATGGTAAAGGCATCGGTTGTCCTCCTGTGAAGATGGAAAGATACGCTCGGTGTTATTTTCGCTTTATCCGTTCCCTCAGCCGGTAAAGAAACTCCGAAATTTCATGCATTTTGAACAGGTGCCCCGCGGCCAGGAGCAGCCCGCCGAACAGAAGGGTCACCCCCCCGCAGACCATCAGATTCTCCAAGAAGGTGTCCACCGAGTTTATCCCAAACACCCGGCGTTTCATCCACTCCAGGGCCAGCCCGACGGCAGCGGCCAACAGCGCCATCCGGGCATAGAGGGCATAAACCTTGAAACTGTCCGGATTGCGGGTCTTTCTGTTCCAGGCGGCATACAGAAGGGCGGCCTGGATGACGGCCGATGCCGAAATGGCCCACGCCACCCCCCCCACCCCCATCAGATGCATGCCGGCAAGGTAGAGCGGGATGCTCGCCAACACCGCAAGCGTTCCGAATACCGCAGGGAACAGGGTGTTCTGCATGGCGTAATATCCCCGGACAACGATGGTTTGCGCGGCGAAGGCAAAGGCGCCGGTCAACAAAAACAGAAGCGCGTTTGCGGTGAGCGCCGTCGCCGCCTCGTCGAATCGTCCCCGTTGAAAGAGCATCGTCACGATTTCGCGGCGGAGCACGATGACGAGCGCCGATAAGGGGATGACCAGGGCCAGGTATCGCAGCATCCGGTTTAAAAGCGCGTTCATTTCGGCAATTTTATTTTCAACGGCAAACCGTGCCATAAACGGGAAGGACGCCACCCCGACGGCCTGCCCGAAGAGCCCCACCAGGATCAACATCACCCGCAGGCCGTAATTGAGGGCGGCGATGCTTCCCCGGGGAAGGAAGCTGCCGAAGAATTTCAGAAAAAATTCGGTGGAAAAGGTCATGGTCAAACCGAGCATCAGCGGCAGCGTGAGCCGCACGTAGTGTTTTAAATCCGGATGCCGGAAATCGACGGTGGCATGGTACCGCATGCCCACCCGTTTGGCCCCCCGGTATTGGAGGGCGAAATTTCCGACAAAGGCGCCCCCGAGGGCCCCCCAGGCGAACCCTTCCATTCCGACATACGGGCCGAGCAGGATGCCCCCTGCGATGATGCCCACATTGTAGAGGAGGGGAGCCAGGGCCGGCAGGCCGAATGCCTCCTTGGCAAACTGCACCGCCATGAAGAGCCCCCCGGCGAAAAAGAAAAACTGGGCCGGGATGATGATTCGGGTCATGCGAACCGCGGCGGCCGTGACCGAGGGATCCTTTATCCCCGGTGCAATGAGCGATACCAGCTGGGGGGCGAAGAGAACCCCAACGGCAATCAAAACGATCAGCACGCTTCCGAATCCATTCAAGATGATCGAAAAGATCCGCCAGCCCTCCTCCTCTTGTCCCTCTGAAAGGTAGCGGGAAAAAATCGGAATGAAGGTTACCGACAAAAACCCGCTGGCGACGATGTGATTGAGGATTTCAGGGAGGACAAACGCCACCTGATACGCATCCACCGCAGCCCCGGCGCCACCGGCATAGGCGATGACCATCTCGCGGAACAGCCCGATGACCCGGCTGAGAAATACCGAACCCATCATGATCATCGATGCGATGCCGACTTTTTTGTAGACGGAACGGGTCATGTATTAGAATCCGCCTGGGGCGGGTGTCGAACCTCAACGGTGAAAAGCGTTTGTATCTGTAACGGACGAATCTCGAGTGCTTGCTACCAGAAACGGGGAAAGAAGGCAAAGATTCATTTGGTATTGTTTCTGATTTCCATATCGGTTAATCCATAATAACCGTATTTTCCCCCAAGGCCCCAAGCACCCAAAAAATGTGGATCCCATCGAATCGTCGGGCAAAGGAGGTGCCGCGTTGGATTACGAGACCATTGCCTATGAAATCATCGAACCCGGAATCGGAATGCTCGCGCTGAACCGGCCCCGGCGGTACAATTCCGTAAATTACCGGATGATGGAGGAACTGGAGCATTTCTGGGCCGAGCGGCAAAAGGACCCGGAGGCCCATGTCCTGATTTTCCGGGGAAACGGGGAAAAGGGCTTTTGCGCGGGCCTGGACATGCACGAAGCCGTAAAAACCATTTCGGGCATGGATCCGGATGGCTTCTACGCGTTTCAATCCCGATTGGCTCGCCTGATGCTGGCCATGCGTCGGGCGCCACAGCCGATCGTCTGTGCCGTGCAGGGTCCGGCGGTGGGGCTCGGCTTTAGCTTTGCCCTGGCCGCGGACGTGCGAATCATCAGCCAGGATGCCCGCTTTTCCGCCGCCTACATCAATATCGGGCTGGGCGGCGCCGACATGGCCTGCAGCTATTTTCTTCCGCGGCTCATCGGGGCGGGTCGAGCCTATGAATTCATGCTGACCGGCGATTTCATGTCCGCGGCAGAGGCCATGGATCTGGGGATGGTCAGCAGGGTCGTGGACCGCACCGAGCTGGCCGATGCCGCCCTGGTGCTGGCCCGAACCTTGAACAGCAAAAATCCCATGGGGCTCCGCCTGACCAAGGAGGCCATCAACATGAGCCTTGATGCGGGCAGCCTCGAGCAGGTGCTGAACCTGGAGGACAGGAATCAGGCGCTGCTGGTGATCCGGGGGATGCTGGGCAAGAATGAAAGGACCAGCAAGTATTTCTGATATGCGGGTTGCCCTGGGGGCGGGGGTTTTTCGCATTGATCTCTGGGAACACCGATGGTAGCGTGATACGGAACAAACCGGTTTCAAGACATTCAATTCACCCATCGAGGAGAACATGTGCGCATGGACAAAGCGAACACCGAAACAATCAAAAAACAGATTGCGGATCTGGCCTACCGGTATGAGCAGCAGTACGGAGGATGCTCCCAGGCGGTGGTGGGAGCCTTCAAAAAGGTTCTGGGGGGAATCGGAGACGATGTGTTCAAGGCTTCCACGGGCTTTGCCGGTGGGGTGGGGCTTACGGGCAACACCTGCGGGGCCCTGTCCGGGGGGATCATCGTATTGAGCACCTTTCTGGGAAGGGAATACGAGAATTTTGCCGACCCCGAAGGCAGGCGGTTCGATAGTTTTCGACTGGCAAAGGAGCTGATGGAGCGTTTCGAAGCGGCGTACGGCAGCGGAAAGTGCGAACATATCCAGACCAAGATTCTCGGAAGATTTTACGACATCTGGACCGAAAGGGATGCCTTCCTCGCAGCCGGGGGGCATGACGACAAATGCCCGTCGGTATGCGCCGATGCAAGCCGATGGGTCGTGGAGATTCTGTCCGAACACGGGCTTCTGTAGCCAGGGGACCCACGATGGATAAATCGCCCTATTTCGCACTGGAAGACAAGACGGTGTTTGTCGCGGGGGGGGCGGGGGATATCGGCCGGACCATCGTTACGGCCTTTGCGGAGCAGCACTCCAAAGTTGCGATTGCGGATCTGAACCTTCAAAGCGCGGAGCGCCATGCACAAAAATTGACCGGCGCCCGGGTGACGGCGGTCGGCCTGGATGTGACCTCTGACGCATCGATCCGAAAAGCCGTGGACCTTACGGTCGATCGTTTCGGCCCCATCGACATCCTGGTCAATGTCGCCGGGGTGCTCTGCCGGAAATCTTTCTTTGAAACCACCCGGCAGGACTTCGAAACCGGCTTTGCGGTCAATGTCATGGGGATGTTTCTGGTCAGCCGCGAGGTGGCCGCGCACATGGCACCGCGCGGGCAGGGGGCCATCATCAATATCAGTTCCATGAACGCCAGGCTGGCGGTGGAAAACAGATGCGTGTATGCGGCCACCAAGGCCGCGGTCAACATGCTGACCCAGTCCATGGCGGTTGAGCTCTCCCCGCTGGGCATCACCGTCAATGCCGTCGCCCCCGGAATTGTGGACAGCCAAATGGCCAGGGTCCGGCTCAATACCCCCGCGCTGCTCAAGGCCTTCACCGACGCGATTCCGCTCAAGCAACTGACGATGCCCGAAGATGTGGCGTATGCGGTTCTTTTTCTGGCGTCCCCCTATGCACGGAAGATCAGCGGAGAGATCCTTTTGGTGGACGGGGCATTGACGGCACGGATGGCGCTTCCCCAACCCAAGGAGACTGCTTGGCGGCCCCAAGCGTAACATCACATGCAAAAGGACTCCCCATGATGTAGGGACCGGTCCCCGACCGGTCCGGTTATGCACCCGCACCATCAGGGGTGCCTGATCCCCACGGGGGGGCGGTCCGTTCGGGGAACGGACCCTACGCTGAAACGTGTTGCATACGAATTTGCGTGAGGCCGGGAGCTCCGAAATTGCGCAAAGGAACCTTCTTCCACCCGGGCGCCAACAGCCCGAGCCAGGCCGGGATCCTCCTGGCTTTTCGGATCCGAGAGCTGAACGGGCCCTTCACAAACTCGGTCCCTGAAGGTAAAGTTCTATCGGATCCTCGAAACGGATGGTTTCCGCGCTGGTTTTCGCTCCCGAGGCGATTTTCAGGATCTCATCCAGAAGCCGTTCTGCGGCCTCATCCAGGGTTTCAAGATCCTCCAAAACGGTGCCCGAGTTAAAATCGATGGTATCGGAGGCCCGCTGGTAGGTATTGCTGTTTCCGGTCAGATACATGATCGGTATCACCACCCCGCTGCTGACCGCAGGCGCAGGGAACTCCCTGCCCGGAACCCCCTGCCCGCCCATCTGATACAGGAACAGCTGCGCCCCGCTGGCCGCATACCCGGTCGGAAGGGAAAGCGAAGACATCCAGGCATCCATGAAGTAAAGCCCCGGCCGGGTGATCCGTTCGGCGTAGGGGATTACATCTTCAATGGGAGCGGTGCCGGCTTTTACAATGGCCCCCAACGATTTTTCTTCCAGAGTGGTCAGGCCCCCGGCGATATTCTCCGGAATGGGGTTGGTTTTGCGAATGTCTTCACCGGTCGCCTTGGCCAATTCTTCGGTTCTTTTTACCGCTTCCATCAGTTTGCCGGCGACCTTTTCGTTGCGGGCCCGTTTGACCAGGAGGTGCTCGGCCCCGATGACCTCGGTGGTTTCCGAAAAAACGGCCCTGCCACCCGCCCGCACCAGGGTATCAAAGACTTTCCCCACCGTGGGATTTCCGCAGATGGCCGATGTCGAATCGGACATCCCGCATTTCACCCCCAGGCTCAGATGCTCGAGTCCAAAGGGGGATCGGAAGGTTCGGCTGGCCTCACGGACCATGTCCCGGGCGATCTTGATCCCCTTTCCCAGGGCATTATAGAAACCGTCTGCTTCCGCAAGCATCAGCACCTCGACCCGTTTTCCGGATGCTGAGATCGTATCGATGTAGCGCTCGGCTTTGAGCTCATCGTATCCGGCATTCCTTCGGGATCCGATGACCAGCACAGCGGCCGTGTTCGGATTCAGCCCGAGCCCCGCCAGGGTCCGGTAAATGACCTGCCGGTCGCCCCGGGGCCTGCCGAGTTCTCCGGGAAAGATCACTGTCCGGGTGCCGGGAACCGCTTCGGAGATTTTTTTCGCCACGATATTCATCTGCCGCTGAACCGGAAGAACAAGCACATAATTGCGAATGCCCGCCGATCCATCCGGACGGGGATACCCCAAAAACGTTTTATCCATCCCTCTGCTCCTTTGGCTCGTTTGGATGTTCGACCCATCCGATCGAAAATGATTTACGCTTCCAAATCCCCCCGCCCCCGCAGGCCTTCCACGTTGTGAACATGGACCATTTCACCTTTGGCGATGGGCGCGCTGGCGACACCGATGGCTTCCCCGAACTTTAAGATCCGCTCCTTGGCCTCGATGTCCCTTAGGGCGATTTTAAACCCAAAGGGGATGTCTTCCTTCACCTCGATGGTACTCTGCAGACCCGGGCCGTGGATGTCGATGATCTGCCCTTTGACGACCTCCTTTTTGACGATACCGACATTGTCCACCTTCTCGTCCATCACGACCAGCTCTTTTTGTGAGTGCATAATAATTTCTCCTCCGGATCCCTTCCGGTGTTCGCCGATATGCTCGGGGCGGTTGACCTATATCGTATACAGGGCGACAAGAAGCCTCGTGGTTTCATTGGAGAGGTTTTTCAGTTTGTGGGGGGTATCGGAATGAAAATGGACGTACTCGCCGGGTTTCAGATCCCGAACCTTTCCCCCCAGCGTCAATTCCACATGGCCTTCCATGACATAGATGAATTCTTCTCCTTCATGCTTGTAGGCGATCGGCTTGTGGGTCTGCCGCGATTCGATGGTGATCATAAATGCCTGGAGGTGGTTTTTTTCCGCTCCGTCTGTCAGCGTCTGATAATTATAGCTCTGGGTGCGTTTCACGTAGGCCTGGGTCCGCATATCCCGAATCTTTGTTTTTTCCTCCTCCCGCAGGAAGGTGCCCGGGTCGACGTTCAGCGCGCTGGCCAGGCTCAGCAAAAAGCTGACCGACGGGGAAATCCGGTTCGCTTCCACCTGTTCGATGAAGTCGGGAGATTTTCCGGTGGCCTGGGCCAGGGCCTCCAGAGACAGCCCGTGGGATTTTCTGAGCTGCAGGATCCGTGCACCGAACCCGCCGGTATCCTTTGCGTGCTCATTTTCGGCAAGGGCATCGGCCAGTTTCCGCATGAGTCTCTGCCTGACCTTGGCGATGAACACGGGAAGAAAGCCTTTGGCATCGGCAATCACCCCGATATCCGCAAGATGAAAAATCGGAGATGACGGATCCCGGTTGACCGCGACGATGGTTTTTGCCTCCATGATTCCCGCCGTATATTGAACCGCGCCCGAAGTTCCGACGGTAATCAGCAGGTTGGGTCGAACCTTTCTTCCGGTCTGGCCGATGAGCTGATCCTCATCCGCCCAGTGCTGGATCACCGGGGGGCGTGTCGCCCCCACCTCCCCCCCCAGGGACGCCGCCAGCTGGCGGACCATACCGAAGCCGTCTCCGGTTCCCAAACCGGCGCCGCCCACCACCACGATCTGCGCTTCCTCGAGCTTCCGGTGCTCCGGGGAATCCACGATTCTAGACACCCGATCGATCCCCGAAGGGATTCGAATCGGTCCGATCGGGACCCGTTCGGTGCTACCCGATTGTCCGGTGGATTCGACAGCGGCATAGGCTTGGGGTTGCACGGTTGCAAACCCGGTTTGGGTGGGTTTGGAAAAGGCGATGTCCGCCAGAATTTCACCCCCCCACGAGGGGCAGGTCGCCAGGATACCGTCGGCTGTCATCCGGATGGCCAGACAGTCGGCGATCAGCCCGGCATTGCAGATTCGGGCCGCCCGCGCCGCCAGTTCCCGGGAAAACTCGGTTAAGGGAAACAGCACCAGCATCGGGTGAAGGGCTTTTACCGCTTTGGCCAGAACGGCGGCATGGATGTCCGCTCGGATTTGGGAAAGATGTTTGTTTTCAAGAATATAGATTCGTTCAGCCCCGTGGCGGAGACCTGCCTTTCGGGCAGCTTCGAGCGGAACCCCGGCATCGGCCTCGCCGGTGTCGGCCGGGTCCGGCTGCTCAGATGCAGGCATCAGCACCACGGCCGCCTGGCCTCCGGTGGAACGCGAAAGCCCCGAGGCGGCGCTCAGAACATTGAGGCTGTATCTGAAAAAACGTTCCGTTCTCAGATCGCCGTAGACCCAAATATCTTTTGCAGTTTGCGTTGTCTTCATGATCGGCGAATTTCAGCGTTCTCCTTGCTTTTCTCAATGGCGGCGGCCGGCAGCGCGAGCCCATTGGAAAAAGGATTCGTTGGGCCTTGGTATCCCGGGGGTGCAGCGATAAATGTTATTGCCCGACGGCACCGGTTTTGATGAGTTTTTGAAGCAGCACCTCTGCCTGCTCTTCGGCCGCACCGGATATCATCTCACATTTTCTCTCCCGTTTCACCCGGGTCAATGAGACCACCCGGGTCGGCGACCCCATGCTGCCCACCTGCCGGGCGGTCAGCCCCAGATCCTTCAGCGTCCATTTTTCCACCCGCGCCGTATCGTAGGCGGCGGCAATTCCGGAAAGCCCCGGATCGGCGGGCTCGACGGATGCGGGGTGTATGGTCAGCGCCGCGGGAAAGGAGAGGTCGAAGGTCTCAAAAAATCCGTCTGCGCTGCGCGAAACCCGCAATCCTAACGGACCGGTTTCGATGAAACGCGCATCGGTCACCATGGGCAGGTTCAGCAGGACGGCCGTTTGCGGGCCGACCTGGCCGGTGTCGCTGTCGGAGGTGCGCGTGCCGAACAACAAAACATCAAAGGGCGCGAGCTTTTTGACGGCCGCAGCAAGCACCGCGGTGGTGGCCAGGGTATCGGATCCGGCAAAAGCCGGGTCGCTCAACAGAATGCCGCGATCCGCGCCCATGGCCAACGCATCGCGCAGCACAAACCCACAGGCGTCCGGCCCCATCGAAACCGCGGTCACGGTTCCTTTGAGCACCTGCCGGAGGTGGAGCGCCACGGCAAGCGAGGGCCGATCAAAGGGGTTCAGATCGCAGGTCTCCGATGTGCGCACCGCCCGGCCGGAGGGTGCTTCAAGCATCACGGATTTGATGCAGGCGATGATGTGTCGCTTCATGAGGTCAAACTCCCAGCACGCTCCGTGCGATGACGATTCGATGGATTTCGGAAGTGCCTTCATAGATTCGGGTCACCCGGGCGTCACGGTAATACCGCTCCACCGGATAGGCGCGTGAATACCCGTAGCCGCCGTGGATCTGAACGGCCAAATCCGTAACCTGTGTGGACACCTCGGAAGCAAACAGCTTTGCCTTTGCGGCCGCCTCCGAAATGGGTTTTCCGGCATCTCGCAACACCGCTGCACGGTAGACCATCAACCGGGCGGCATCGATCTGGGTGGACATATCCGCGATCATCGACTGGATCATCTGATGCTTTCCGAGCGACACGCCGAATTGATGCCGCTGTTTTACATACTGAACGGATTCGTCCATTGCGGCCTGGGCGATTCCGACGGCCTGGGCGGCAATACCGATGCGGCCGGCATCCAGGGCGGCCAGACCGATAGGGAGCCCCATTCCTTCCTTGCCGAGCAGGTTGTGTGCAGGCACGTTGCAGTCGTAGAGCCGGATGGAGTTGACGGGATTCGACCGGACCCCGCACAAATCTTCCAATTCTCCCACGACAAATCCGGGGGCTCCCCGTTCGGCGACCACCACGCTGATCCCCTTTCGCCCGGCCGAGGGGTCGGTGCGAACAAACATCAGGCAGATGTCCGCAATCCCGCCGTTGGTGACAAATACCTTGTTGGCGTTGACGATGTAGGCGTCGCCGTTTCGAATGGCCGTGGCCTCGATGCCGGCCGCATCCGAGCCGGCATTGGGTTCGGTCAGGCAGAATGCCCCGATCTTTTCGCCCCGTGCCAGCGGTGGGAGCCACCGCTTTTTCTGTTCTTCATCTGCAAACGCCAGAATCGGATAGACCGCAACGCTGTTGTGAACACTCAGGCAGAGCCCCAGGCTCGCACAGGCCCGGGACACCTCCTCGATGATGATGATATAGCTGACCGTATCCAGACCGGCCCCCGAATACTGCGGGGGCACCTGAATGCCGAAATACCCCAGCCGACCCATTTTTTCCACAACCGCCCAGGGGAAAAGGGCCTCCTGGTCGATCTCCTTTGCGATGGGTGCAATCTCCCGCGCACAAAAGCTGCGGACGGACCTGCGGACGCTCCGGTGTTTGTCCGATAGAAAACCATCCATACCCTTCACCGATTCTGTTGCAAGAATAAGATCCTTTGGAATCAAAGCCGTTCGTCCACTGCGGCTATCAGAAATTCATCCGAGAGTCAATATCAAGGCCTGTGGCTGTTCCGGGTCCGCCCGGCGGATTAAAAAGCCCCACCGACGCCAACCGTTATGGATGACTTGAACCCTATAGTCAGCCGTCATTTTTTATTGACATATCTTTTTCCTCGACATATCCGGTAATCGGTAATTCACGACAGGAGTTCAACCATGAAGATCAAAAAGCTCTGCAATGCCTTTGCGACGGATGCCGCCGCCGGCAATAGGGGGCTGGGTATCTTTGGCATACCCATAAACGAAGAAATCGATACATACAAAAAGAAGTCCCGCGGGCTTTGGGTGGGGGGAAAACTGATCGTTGACAATGGAAAAGTCATGTTCAGACGAAACCTGACGGTCAAAAAGATTCATCCAACCGGCAACGATCTGGAGATAGACCTTAACAGAGTGACAAAAATATGGTGGCAGTTTGGATGGATCTCTGGGATCATCAATATCCAAATCAATGAACAATTGGTGAAACTTCGCTGTTTTGGAGCAAAGCGAGTGGTTGAAAGGCTCAACGCATTTATTCATTCATAGCAGGTGGAGGGTTCCCTGCCGGGGTCGGCTGCAAAGGGAACGGATCGTTTCAAGAGCGTTGAGCGGAGTATCGGCGGCGGTGACCCCGTTTCATCTTTTAACGGCGTTTGGTGAAGACGATGAACATCGGATTTCGCCCCGTCACTTCCCAGGATATGGATAAGTTTCCGCTTTGGTATCGGAGAATCGAGGGAAGCCAACTGTTTACCCATTTCATTCCATCGACCTTCACCGCCTTTGACAGGATGGATGATCTGCTCTGGTTTATCGTTCTCCTGGATGATGAGGAAATCGGAACCCTCTGGTTTGAGCGGAAAGATAAAAACAAGCCCGCATACGATTTGAGTATCTACTTAAACCGGGTCGAATGGTTCGGCAGAGGCATCGGAAGCGCCGCGATCCGATCGGCGATCGATACGATTCTTTGCGGAAAAAACGTAAAGGAACTCTATCTTGACGTGCGCAACGAGAACCTGCGCGCCATTCGGTGCTATGCCCGTATCGGATTTAAAACCGTTCAAACCGGAGAAAAATCAACGGGTACAGGCACCATTCACTACCAACGGATGCAACTGGCTCTATAGAGAACGGTTCTTTTAAAATCATGCGGAATCCCTTACCGGACGATGGACTACTGGCGTAAAAAATACCTTATCCCGGCGATGGCGCAAAAAAAGCAGATCGGGCTCATCGGGATCGGCGACATCGATGCGTATGTCCAAAACGGGCGTCTGGAGGAAAGGTGCGATCCGTTTCGGTTGCATGCCAGCGGGTGCACGTATGATGTCTATGACATATCGGATCCGCTTGTTCAGAAGGTGCGCGCCTTTGGGATCAGGGCGCACACGCTCGATGTCACGGAAAAAGCCTTGCCTCAAAAATACGACCTGATCTTTGCCGGCGATGTCATCGAGCATACCGACAGCCCGGTTCGCTTTTTGCGCAATGTCGCGGCGTCTTTGAACGCGGACGGGATCATGGTCATCACCGCCCCCAATGCCGTTTATTGGAGGCAGTTTTTACGAACCGTTGAATACACCGAACACAAGCAGGCCTTCAATGCGGCGATTTTCCGCAATTTGGCGCGCCTTGTGGGCCTGGAGATCCTCGAGCTGACGACGTTTCAGACCACCTCGACTGATCAAACGGCGGCACGAAAGATCAGCCACGCCATCGGGGTTGCCCTTGCTCCCTGGAACAGAGCCAATTCGCTTCTCTTGGTAGCGAAGACAAACCGTCAGGTACAACAGCCTGGCCGGAAACAAGGAGAGTTGCATGGCAGCGATTTTTCTCACCCATCCCCCTGAAGCCCTGGAGACGTTCTATGGCGAAAAGGCGCTTTCCGAGCTCAAAAAGCTGGCGACGGTCCGGACAAACCCCAAAGACGACGACCTAACCGTTTCCGAACTCATCGAGGCGGTGCGCGGATGTGAGATCGTTATTTCATTCCGCCGAACCCCCGGAACCGCGGAATTTTTCAACGCCGCACCCGATCTGGTTGCCTTTTTGCGCTGTGCCGTAGACATCCGCAACATCGATGTCCAGGCCGCCTCGGCCAACGGAGTCCTGGTGACCCGGGCAAAGCCCCACTTCGTTGCGACAACCGCGGAACTGGTCCTGGCGCTGATGCTCACTGTCGCCCGGCACGTCACCGGTTTGGCCATCGAGTACCGCTCCGGCCGCGAACCGGAACCGAAGATGGGCCGCCGGCTGGCCGGCTCCACCCTGGGAGTGGTGGGATACGGTCGTATCGCCCGGCATCTTTGCGACATCGCGCTGGCCATGGGCATGAAGGTTCTGGTCACCGATCCCTATGTGACCGTCCGGCATAAGGGCATCGGCCAGGTGAATATTGAGACCCTGCTCAGGGAGGCGGATTTTGTGGTGCCGCTTGCCGCCGCCACCGAGGAGACCGAAAACCTTTTTGACCAAGCGGCCTTCGCCCTCATGAAGCCGACCGCCTATTTTATCAACGCTTCCCGCGGCAATCTGGTGGATGAAAGCGCCCTTGAAGCGGCCCTTGACGCGCGGCGCATCGCCGGGGCCGCGCTCGATGTCGGGCGGGCCCCCGACCAGCGGCCCTCCCTCCGCATCGCAAGACGCGACGATGTGGTGGCCACCCCGCACACGGGCGGGGCCACCCCGGAAAGCACCCTGGGGCAGGCCATGGATACCGTTGAACAGGCCGCCGACATCCTGAGCGGACGCATCCCGGAAGGAGCGGTCAATGCCGAAACCGCCTCCCGGCTGTCACGTTTTATGGGAGACGGGAGATAGGGGGCTATCTGTCAAGACAAGGATGGGACCCTTCATGCCTGCGGCGGCGGGGTGTACGATGAAAAAGAAAAAGATCTCCAGGACCATTTTTATCGCGGGGTACATCATCGGTCTATCAACAATGACGGCGGTTGTCTTCACCAAGGGTGACCGGACAAGTTATGTCTTTTACTTGCAGCTCTTCCTGATGGCCGTCCTTGCCTGTACCTTCATCTATCACCTTGGCTTTCTCAAATCCGTATTTGGGTTTCGGGTGCTCAGCGAGGATATGTTTACGCTATTTCTCTTTTTCTTTTTGACCCTGTTTATGATTCTCGCGCTGATGCTCTTTCTCAATATGCTGGCTCATCTTAATCTGGGACTCGCGGCAGTGCTGGGGCTTTTCATCGCCGGTATTTTCAACATTCTCAGAAGCCTGATCAACGACAGGATCAGAAAAAAGATGGTCAAAGGGGGATGACGCGCCATGGCGCAGAATGAAACGAAAGGCTCCCGGTTTGAACTTCACGGCGTTACGGTTACCGAAAAAACGCGGGATTTACCGGTCTCCGGACGATATGACGTATTGGTGGGCGGCGGCGGGGTCGCCGGGGTCATGGCGGCGATCGCCGCGGCCCGGAATGGGGCAAAAACCCTTCTGCTGGAGCGGTTCGGTTTCCTCGGGGGGGTGGCTACAGCCGGGTTGATGCACATGGCCTACGCACCATACCGCACGACTTCCGGCATTTCCCGGGAGATGTACGCTAAAATGATCGAGATGGGCAGCGGCATTGACGACGTGCTGATGCCGTTTGATGCGGAGCACTACAAGTCTGCCGCCCTGAACATGGCGATGCAGGCCGGTGTCGAGTTGCTTTTCCATACCGTGATCGCCGATACCCTGGTCGATGCCGACCGGGTCAAGGGGCTTGTCGTTGAAAACAAGTCCGGAAGGAGCGCCCTGCTTTCACATGCGATTGTCGACGCGACCGGAGACGGGGACATCTGTGCCCGGGCCGGTGCCCGATTTGTAATGGGAAGGGAGCCGGACGGGAAAATGCGCCCCGTCACGCTGTTGTTCCGGATGGGCGGCATCCGTGTGGCGGAGCTGCTCGGGTATGTTGCAGATCATCCGGATCAATTCTCAAAGGACCCTTACAAAAATGTGCTGCTCCCGGAAAAGGGATTTTTCAGGATCCTCGGTTTTTTCGACTTGATCCAAGAAGCCAAGAAGCGCGGAGAGCTTGACCCCGGCCTGCACTATGTGCGACTGGAGTGCTTATCCCCCGAGACCGGCGTGGCCATGATCAATTCCACCCGCATCTACGATATGGACGGGACCCGTGCACAGGATCTGACCCGGAGCGAAATCGCCGCCCGGCAGCAGATGATGCAACTGGTCAGCGTATTCCGAAAACGGTTCCCCGGTTTTCAAAAGAGCTTCCTGATCGATTCGGCCCCCATGCTGGGGGTCCGGGAGACCCGGCACATCCGGGGGGATTACGTTTTAACCGAAGCCGATATCGCGTCACGCAGACGGTTTGACCGCGTTGTCGCCAGAAATGCGGTGCGGATTGCTCCCGGCAAAGACGTTCACAGCCCGGACGGTATGGAAGGCTCCCCGATGGACAGCCGGCACCGGGATTTTATCGATGCACTTTTTTGGCACGGCATTCCGTACGACTGCCTGCTGCCCAGCGGCGTTGAAGGGCTGTTGACCGCCGGTCGATGCATTTCCGCTACCCATGAAGCCGACAAATGGATCCGCGTTCAGACCTGCTGCATGGCTACGGGGCAGGCTGCCGGCACGGCCGCCGCACTGGCGGTAAAGGACGATACCCGGCCCCGGGCGCTCGATGTCTCCAAGCTTCAGCAGAGGCTCCGCGATCAGAGCGTGATCCTGGAATACGGCGCCGGCTGAAAAAACAGGGCATCTATTTAAATGTCCACAAAAAGGCATCGGATATGACAAAATCCGATGCGGCAGCCCCACGCGCTTGATTCAGGCGGCCGAATATCGTGTTCTTTCAATGGAAGCGCTGTTTTCTGCGCCCAGGGCAAAATATTTGCTCAGCAGTTCGTGCGCGCCGCGCACCAGTCTTTCCGTGCTTTCCCAGGAGATGCAGGCGTCGGTGATGGAAACCCCGTATTTGAGCGCGGACGGATCCTCGGTGATTTTTTGACTTCCCTCATTCAGGTTGCTTTCCAGCATCAACCCGACGATTGCATCGTTTCCGTCCAGGCGCTGGTTGACCACGTCCTGCCAGACAACGGCCTGATTCTGGTACCTCTTTCTGGAATTGGCATGGGAGCAGTCCACCATGATGGCTTCGGTCAATTGATTTTCACGCAGCATGCCCACGGCTTCGGCAATGCTCACCGAATCGTAGTTGGGGCGCTTTCCTCCCCGCAACACAATGTGGGTCCAGGGGTTACCGGTGGTTTTGACGACACAGGTCTGGCCGTTTTGATCGATTCCGAGGAAACTCTGGGGCGAGCGGGCGGCCAGCATGGCGTTCAGGGCGGTGTCCAGGTCCCCGTCGGTGCAGTTTTTGAACCCCACCGGCATGGAAAGGCCGCTGGCCATTTCCCGATGCGTTTGGGACTCGGTGGTTCTCGCCCCGATGGCCGTCCAGCAGACAAGACCGGCCAGATACTGGGGGGTGATGGGATCCAGCATTTCGGTGGCGGTGGGCAGGCCCATTTCGACAATCTCCAGCAGGAGCTTTCGTGCGGTGCGTAAACCGTTGTCCATATCGCAGCTGCCGTCCAGACAGGGATCGTTGATGAGCCCTTTCCAGCCGATGGTGGTTCGCGGTTTTTCAAAATAGACCCGCATGACGATCAGCATGGTCTGCTCAACCGCTTTGCTCAATCGATGGAGTTGCTGCGCGTATTCGATGGCGGCCCGGTAGTCATGGATGGAACAGGGGCCGACCACGACCAGCAGCCGGCGGTCCTCTTTTTTCAATATCTTCCCGATCTGCTCCCGTGCGGACAGCACGGTGTCACCGGCCTTTTCGGTGATGGGAATTTCATCCTCGAGTATGTTCGGGGAGATGATGGGAACAAACTCTTTTATGTGCACGTCATATGTCTTTTGCATGGTTCCTTTCCCTCCTTGATTCCAAAAGCAACGATCCGTTTTGACCAACAAAAAAAGCCGCCGGCATTTTCTGCCTGCGGCCTTTTCCATCTCGTTTTGTTTTGGGTTACACCTCAGGCAGACCTATCGGGTCTAGCAATAATAATACATCCCAAAAAAGTTGCCTGAAAAGGTATACATCAAAATTTAGAATCCTTTTATCCTGCCCGCCGGCCCTCCCCTTCCCTCCTGGGGTAAGGCCCGGGCCGCCTGTCATTATCCTTTAAATGAACCCATCACCCCTGTCAAGGTTTTTTCTGCGTGGTTCGGAAGTTTGTTCTGAATCGTTTTGACACGATAGGATTTTTATTTCATACTTATTTTTATAAAAATCATCCACCGATGGGTTGAGGAGGCAAAAGATTGTGACCCATAGAATCGAGCGGCTGCGGGGGCGCTTGTATCGAACCCCCCCTGAAATCTGTGTCGAAAGGGCTCGTCTTTACACCGAAAGCTGGCAACAGACCCAAGGAGAACCGCTGGCGATTCGAAGGGCCCGGGCGCTGGCAAAGGTGCTTGATGAGATGACCGTCTGGGTCGACGACGGAGAGCTGATCGTCGGCAACCACGCCTCGCGTCCCCTGACCGTCCCGCTCTTTCCCGAGTTTTCCGTTTTCTGGTTCAAGGAGGAGATGAACGAATTTGAAACCCGTCCCCAGGATGCCTTTATGCTTGGAAAAGAAGACCGGGAGGAATTCCTCCGGCTTGCCGACTACTGGGAGGGCAAGACCCACTTTGACCGGGTGATGGGGAATCTGGTGAACAGTCTTCCGGAGTCGGTCGCAGGATCCTTTGATCGTACCGGGCTCCATGTGAATCAGGTCTACCATGCCGTAATCAGCACCACCGACGGGGACGGCCACGTGGCGCTCGATTTTCCCCGGATCCTGTCCCTTGGGTTTGAGGGCCTCAGGGAAAAGGCCC
>ENA-OSEO01001794-OSEO01001794.1-sediment-metagenome-genome-assembly--contig:-NODE-1794-length-35426-cov-6.661575_pt1 | contig 35426 bp, 27 predicted proteins | sample MGYA00237883_ERZ534232 | MGnify/ENA metagenome assembly ERZ534232 | reverse complement strand
CAAATAGCGCCCTCAACCGGGAACCTTGAACCGGGAACCTGTGAACGCTTACCTGTATTTTAAAGCCCTGCTGCCGTCCCCAGCAATTGTATTCGGTTTTTGCAGCCCTTGGGCAGAGACCCCTACGGGCGGGCAGGCCGCTTCCGGGACGTGGGCGAAACCTGTTTGGTTGCGGCCGTCAGGCCGCATTGGGTGGGTGAGCGAAGGTATCGGAGGAAGAAGGGTGAACCATGGAACGAGAAGCGATTAAGATCCAGCCTGCAAAGGGTATCCCTCCTGGAGGTCATGCCTTTCACGAGTATTCTGATCATCCCCCCATCCCTGACTTATCCGTCATCCGTCATCCGTCATCTGGAGTCAGTCGTCTCCGCATGTCCAATGCCTCAATTCGCAACTTGTGTTTTGCGACATTGATCCTCCTCCTGGTGGTTTTTTCTTCTGCCTGCGCCATCCCTGGATTGAACACGATTCTGAGTGAGGATCAGCCCCCTGCTGCTGCGGCCGTGGCCGACCCTTTTTTGAAGAAGGGGGCAAAGGGGGCCGGACCGAGACTCCTTCCCATAAACCGACCGGTCCAGATCACCTTTGAGGCCGATTCGGTCCTGTATGCGGCTTTGTCCAAAGATAATGAGAGCCTGATCTACGTCACCGAAAGGGACGGACAATGCTCCCTCTGGCTGAGGCCCATCAGCCCATCAGCGGTGGAGCTGCCCAGACGCATGGCCCAGGGGATGGGCACAATCACGGCCCCTGCCATTTCCCGGGACGGCCAAAAGATCGCATTTAGCGCAACGGCTGACGATGCCAAGGGCGATATCTATCTGCTGATCCCGGGTCAGGGAGACAGCTCCCCGAAGCGGCTGACAGGTCGGGACACCCAGGACGGGTCCCCGGCCTTTTCCCCGGATGGAAATACCCTGTATTTTCATTTTTCCCGGCCTGGAGAGACCGGCTGGCAACTGGCATCCCTTGATCTCCGCGAGGCATCCCCCCAGTTAAAGCCCATTGATACGGGCGGCGACGGCGCCTTCCCTGCTATTGCTCCAGACGGCGAATCCCTGGTGTGTGTCTCGGGCCGGGATGATCCGGGCGGCGATCTTTTTGTGCTCCATATTCCCACTGGCCGCATGACCCCCCTGACCCGGGGCCCGGCCCTTGATCTCTATCCAGTATGGTCCCTGGACGGACGGCATATCTACTTTTCCCGCTTTGGCGTAGACGCGACGGGCGACGGCCGAATCACGGCAGAGGATCCTGCAGTCATCTGCCGGGTGGATGCCTCAGGGTCTGAGCTATTGGCCTATCCCTTGACCTCTGAGACCTTTTCTGCATGGCAGCCCCTCATTGCCTCGTCAGGGCTGTTTTTTCTGTCGAGCCGTAGAGGAACCGCCAACCTCTGGGGGCTTCCTCTTGACGGGATGATCCCCCTTCAAAGAGATGCAGCGAGCCAGATGGCCCTTGCCCGGACCTTGAATGAACGCCGGCCCGGCGAAGATTGTCTGACGCTCCTGGCCTTTTACAAGGTCTTGGAGGAGTTTGGGGACCAGCAGGTTATGTGCGCTGAAGCCGCCTACGAGATGGGCAAGGTCTACCAGCACATGGGACGGACCGATGATGCCGCTTACGCCTTTTCCCTGGCGGCTGATTCTTTTGGCGATGTCGTGCCTGAAACAGCCCTTGCGCGCATTCGACTGGAGGCGATCAGCGGCAGGAAGGCTTGGGAGGGCGCAAGCGCCGATTTTGAAAGACAGGCGGCCATACAGCAGGTTATGGACCGCATCCGGTCCATAGAACAGGCCTATGCTGTTGCAGGTTTGGGCATTTCCGCTGATGATCTGGCCCGGATCCAGGCCCGGCGCCTTCTGGAACAGGCCCGGCTCTTGAGCGATCTCAGCCCAGACCCGGCATCGCACCTTAAGGCCTTGAAGCTCCTGGACCGGGTAGGTTATCTGACCGATATCGGTGAGTCCACCAGGGGAGAGGCCCTCTTCCTCCGGGCCAGGATCAGCGGCCGCGTCGGGAGGGCCGACCAGGTGATGCCCGCATTCCAGAAGGTGATTGAGGAGGCCCCTGAATCCCTCTGGGCCGATCAGGCCGTGGAGGCCATGATCGATGCAGCCCTGGCCGACCCGGCTTTGACCTCTGACGAGGCCCGGATGGAGGCCCTTAACCATGTGGCCCGGACCTACCGGACCACCCTTCCCAAGGTCGCCATGGGGGCCTTCAACCGGATGGGGGACATGGCCTTTGACCAGGGGGACTGGCGACAGGCCAAGACCTGGTATCGGGAGGTCCTGACCGGATTCCCTCAGACAGGGGAGAGCGCCACCCAGTCAGCCGCGGCCCGGCTGGCCCTGGCCGAGATCCTCTACCGGGAGGAACTGTTCCGGGAGGCCCTGGATCTTTATGCCGCACAGATGGACCTGCGCCCTGAGGAAGATCGTCTCTACCGCCTGGCACGGGCGGCCTACGTGCAAAAGTCCATGGCAGCCGGCGATTATCTCTTTCAGCTGGGAGAGGTCCCCCGGGCCCAGGCGGTCTATGCGGAACTGCTTCGGGATGACCCCTCCCTGGCACAGGCCCACAGGGGCTATATCAAATGTGCGGCCGCCAAAAAGGAGATAAGACCCACCCTGGACCTCTACCGCACCCGGCTGCAGCAGGATCCCCATGACCCGATCCGTCTCTACGCCGTCGGGCTCTGTCTCACCTATCTGGATGAAAAGGGTGCACTGGAAGAGGCCCGGGACCTGATCCAGAGGGCCATCCAGCGGGAAGGGCAGATTGCCTATTTTCATCAGACATTAGGGTATGTCTTCGAGGTCATGGAGACGGTGCATGAACAGCCGGGATATCTGGAAAAGGCCCTTGAATCCTACCAGAAGGCCTATTTCCTCAATCGGCCGGACCAGGATCCGCGCAACGGGGCGGCCCTCGCCCTCAACCTGGGGAACGTCCATTTCCTCCTGGGCCAGTATGGAAAGGCCCTGGAGCGCTACGTGGAACGGCTTGATGCGGATATCCCCTTTGATCATCCGGACACAGAGATTCTCTTCTATCGCCGGTTGGGGGCTGCGGCCTTTCAGGTCCGGGATCCGGAGCAGCCCATCATGGCCTTTCAGAAGGCCATTGCCCTTATCGACAGGCGGATCGACCACAGGCGGCCATCGGAAATCCTGGGCAAGATCATTGATCATGTCCGGGACCGGGTCGTGACGCCGGCCCTGAAAAGACCTGAAACAGCCGAGACCGCACAGGCCCTGGCCCTAAAGCAGACAGAGGTCAACCGCCGGCTGTTCCATGCCACCACGCAGGACTTCGGGCCGCCGCCCGACCCGAGGTGGGACGCGTACAGGGATGCGCTGGAACCGATCATCCGGGACCAGGAAGCGGTTGTCAACCAGATTGCCGGCCTGATCCCCGACAAACCCGAGGAAACGGTCCAAGACCTGCGATACCTGCTGCTTCGGGCCAAAGAAGCCCTGGCCTTTCCCATGGCCATGGTCGAACTCAAGGCCGAGATGCTGGACCGTCTGGGCCTGGCCTTTCAGGAGGCAGGCCGATGGGAGGATGCGCGGACCGCATTTGAAACGGCCTTTGCCCTCAACCAGGCACTGGGACAGACCTCGAATCTGGCGGCCAATCGGCGATCCATAGCCTACACCGCCTATATGGCCGCGGCAGATCTTACCGGAGATGCCCGGATTGCCATGCTGGAACAGGCGGCCCAGGATTTCCGACAGGCCGCGGCCCTTCTCGATCGGCACGGGGTTGCAGGCGCCAAGAAGGGCGCTTTATCCAGGTCCGGTCAGGCCCTCGTGGACCTCTCCTTCGATCTCTCCCTTGACAAAGAAGACACGACCCGGGCCGCATACGGGTTCAGCCTCGAGCAGGAGAGACGGCTCATTCAGGCCTTTCTTTCCCGCATCGAGACGGAGTTGGGGCTCTTGGCCCCTGCAGAAGCCGCGGTGGTCACGCAACTGGCCGCATATCCATCGCAAAAAGCAGTGGCCGAGGGGGACCGTTACGGCGTATCCCTCCTGAACCACCGGGGCGGGCAGTTGAGCTATGCCCTCCAAAAACCGCTCGAGTCGTTCCACCGTTTCCACCGATCGGCCCGGCTTTCTCTGAAGCTCCAGAACCCGGTCAGCACGGCCATAAACGTGGAGAACATGGCAGCGGCCCTGTCCTGCATCCCGATAAACGATCCGCAATATGCCCGCTGCCGGGCCGAACTGGACCTTCTGGACCGGGAGACATCCCGGCTTCTCCGGACCTTTTCAGGGATCGTGGACCCACGCCTGATCCCCAGGCATCATAACACCATGGGGGTCATGCTCCTGGCAAGGATGTCGGGGCAGACCCCGGCCGAAAAGGCAGCCCATGGAATCGAAACAGTAATCCGGGCCGGCAGCCATTTTTCAGAGGGGATTGCCTGGTTGAGCGGAATGAAAGGCGCCAAAGACAGAAAAACCATGGCCCTTGAAGCGGCCCTCCATCTCAACATGGCACAGGCGGCCAGGGATTTAAGCGAGGAGACAGCACGGGAGACCCATCTGAAAAAGGCCTTTGAGATATCGCAGAAAGGGGTGCTGCCCCAATATGAGTGGCGGGCTCTGGCAGGTCTGGGCGATATGAAAGCGGCCCTGGCCGCACTGGAGCGCGTCCCCCTGTTTGACACCGGCTGCGGCCCGGGCGAGATCGTGGATGCGTTCTTACCCATGGTTTCTGACCTCATCCAGGAGGGAAAGACCGAAGCGGCCTTCAATTTCCTGGAAAAAGCGTCTGAAATGGAGCGATTCCATCGACTGAGACCCCTGATCCTGAATCCTCCCACAGAGGCTGAAAAGGGATGGCTGTCCCGGACAGTTCCCCGGCTCATGACTGTGAAAGGGCTTGAAAACCAACTGAAATCAGCTTCAAAGGAAGATCAGCCGTATCTGCGGGATCGGATGGATCAGGAGCGCCGGCTGCTTCATGAGGCCATGGGGGGCCAGAACAGCCATGTCCCGGTACAGGTGGGCCTGGCCCCATCCGAGGCCCTTCAGGAAGAGGTCATCATCCTCCTGGGGATGGCCGTGAAGGCCGGGGAGATGGCAGAAGCCGTTGTCTCCCGAGGGGTTGGACCTCATGCGGAGACCCTCAGGAAGGAATACCAGGAGGCCCTGTCGGCCTATGAAAAGGAATGGAGACGCTTCAGGCGTCACGCATCCAGGGAAGGCTGCCGGGGCCTGAGCGCCATGTTCGGTCCCGACCCGGTGGAGGCCATTGACCTGATGGAAAACCTCCCCCCCAAATGGGCCTGCATCCGAATCTTCAAGGGGGCGGAAGCGGGATCTTTGCAGGCATTCCGGATCACCCCCGACGAGATCACCATTATCAAATGGCGGAATCGCGGCGATGCCCCGGGACCTGGCCTGGATAAAACAATCCTGGTGTGTGAAGACCCTGCCATCATTCCAGCCTCCCTCAACCGGCCCGTCGCCCTCAGCGCCGCGCACCTGGTACGGAGCATGGAAAACCGAAAGCCCTTTCGACGCGGCATCGTCAGTGTGTCATGCGAAGCCGTCATTCCCCCGCCCTTTGAGACTGTGGCCCTTTCGGCCGCTGCCACCCGAGAGGAGATCATGGCCGCCCTCCCCGGGGCACAGGGACTACTGTTGGGGGGGCCGATCATCACGGCCCGTTCGGTTCCCACGCGGCCGGGGGAAGAGGGGTCTCCCTATCTGGCCATGGGTCTGGATCAGGGCCGGACCTTTTCCCTGTGCCGACTGTCAGGGCAAATCCCGGACGTCTCCCTGGCGCTTTTGCCCGGGGCATCGGTTGAACAGGCCTATCTGGCTGGACATCTCTTCGCACTGCTGGGGACCCCAACCGTTCTCATGCCCCGGCAACCCCAGCCCGGTTCACGCGTGGTAGAGCCCTTTTTTGCGGGCTATGCGGACGCCCCCGTGTTGGAGGCCCTCGAGGAGGCCTTGCGCCGGACCGGCAATCAGGAGGAATGGATGGCCCTGGGGTTCTGGGGCATGACGCTGGATGAGGCCCTCGACCTGGCCAAAAAGCGCTTCAAGGCGTATGTGGCCGAAGGGGTCCAGGCCTTTAAGGGGAAAAATGCGCTGAGGGCCATGGTCTCTTTTGGCAAGGCCCTCAATGTGGCTCTTGAAACAGGGGAACTGGGTCAGTATGTGCCCCAGCTCTATGCCTATGCAAGGGAAAGCGCCTATGCTGCGGGCCGCTACAAGAAGGCAGAGGCGTACGCCAAGGCCCTTGTTGATCTGCTGGCCCGGAAAAAGCCGGATACCCGGGAATATGCCGAGGCCCTGATCCGGCTGGGACTGGTCCAGGCCCGCATGGAAAAATACGATCAGGCCATCCCGTTGCTCGAAGGAGGCGCTGAGATCATGGCCAGTCTGGAGCTGGAGGCCCCCTATGTGGCGGCCCTGGCCGACCTGGGCGTGGTCCTGGAAAACGCCACCCACTATGACCGCGCCCTGGAGCAGTTCCAATCCGCGGCCCGGCTCAGCGAAGAGATGAACAAAGACGAACTCCTGGCCCGGCAGCACATGCGCATGGGCCGGATCATGGATATGCGGCTGAGCCAGTATGCCAGGGCCAAGCAGCATTACCTGGCGGCCCATCAGATCTACGAGGCCATGGAACACAAGAAGGAGATGGCCCAGGCCCTCCTGGACATGGGCCGGTGCGACAGGCTGCTGGGGAATTTCAGGGATGCATCGGATCATTATCAGAAGGCCCTGGCACTGCTGGGTTCGGGAGAAACGGATGAGCGGATCAGGATCAATATCCGCATGGAGCAGGCCAACAACGACTGGTTTCAGGCCCGGTATCAGGATGCCTTCGAGGGCCAGCGGGAGGTCTTGACAGCGGCCCGGGAGAACCAATGGCATCTGGAAGAGGTCAATGCCCTCAACACCGGCGGCCTCATCTGGTGGACGTTAGGGGATCACGAACGGGCCCTGAGGGACATGGAAGAGGCCCTGGTCCTGGCAAGGAAACTGAAGGCCCGGCAGGACGAGGCGGCCACCACCCTCAACAATATGGGCCTGGTCTTGCGTGATCAGGGCAACCATGAAAAGGCCCTTGAAATGCTGGATGAGGCCCTCGAGATCGACCGGAAGATCCGCTCCAGGTGGGCCATTGCCTATGATCTCAAAAACAAGGCCATGACCTTTGTGCGCATGGGCAAACCCGAAGAGGCCCTTCCCCTGTTTGAAGAGGCCCTTGCCGCGGCGAAAGAGATCGGAAACCGGATCAACCAGGCCAAGATCCTGGCGGCATACGGCGATGCCTTGAGCACCCTGGACAACAGGGTCGATGCCGATCGGGTCTACACCGAGGCCCTCGATCTTTCCAGGGACATGGCCCTTCGCGAGACCCAGTGGCGGGCCCTCTATGGACTGGCCCGGCTACGCATGAAAGACGGCCGGAGCGAAACGGCCCGGGACCTTCTGTTCCAGGCCGTGTACATGATTGAAGGGATGCGGGCCGAGATCAAGCTGGAGCAGCTGAGGGACGGCTTTGTCGCGGACAAGATGGATGTGTACGAGACCCTGGTGGGCCTGCTCGTGGATATGGGGCGCGACGTCGAGGCATTTGAGGCGGCTGAACGCTCCCGTGCCCGCAACCTCATCGACCTTCTGGGAAACCAGCGTCTCAGTCTGCATGGGGCAGTGAATCAGGACATGTACGAGCGGGAAAAGACCCTCAGTGCCCGCATCAGCGAGTATGAAACCCTCCTGGCCCAGTCCCGGGAAGAGGGTGAACGGCAGGTCTACGCCGCGGCGTTGCAGCGGGCCATGGATGCGCACCGGGACCTCATGCTGGAGATCCAGATGAAGAACCCGCAACTGGCCAGCATCGTCTCGGTCCAGCCCCTGACCCTTTCCCATTTTCAAGAGCTGCTGGCCCCCGGCGTGGCGGTCCTGACCTACTATACCCTTCCGAAGGAGGTCCTCTGCTGGCGGGTCACATTGGACAGGACCGATCTGTTCCGCACCCCTGTGGGCCGCAAGGCCCTTCGGGAGACCATCCTCGATTACCGGCGGGCCCTTCAGAATCTGGAACCGTCGGATGCCCTCTCTCAGCAGCTGTACGCCTATCTCCTGTCCGGCCCCGGTCCGGGTCTAAAAGGCGCCAAGACCGTGGGGATCGTTCCCCACGATGCCCTGCACCACCTCTCTTTTGCGGGCCTCTTTGACGGCAAAGAATACCTGATGGACCGCTTCCCTCTCTTTTCCCTGCCCAGCGCCAGCGTGTTTCTGTATACCCTAAAACGCCGCGTGAAAGAAAAAAATGCCAGGGTCCTGGCCGTGGGGAATCCCGATCTGGAAAATCCGGCCCTGGACCTGCCCTTTGCAGAGAGAGAGGCGGCGACCATCAAGTGGAATTTCCCTGACATCACCATCCTGACGGGAAAAGAGGCCACCGAGGGGTGGGTGGTCCGGCACATATCGGAGTTCGGGATCATCCATCTGGCCTCGCACGGGGAGTTCGATCCCGTCAACCCGCTCTTTTCGGCCATCAAACTGGCCAGGGGCAAAAAGGAAGACGGCGATCTGCAGAGCTCAGAGGTCTTCGGCCTTGACATCCAGGCCGGTCTGGTGGTCCTGAGCGCCTGCCAGACCGGGCTCGGGAAGGTAACCGAAGGGGACGACGTCATCGGCATGAACCGGGCCTTCCTCTATGCCGGGACCCACGCGGTCTTATCCAGTCTCTGGCGGGTGAGCGACATCAGCACTGCCATCCTGATCAAGCAATTTTACCGGGAATACAGGACCCATTCCACGGCCCGCAGCCTCCAGAACGCCATGCGCCATGTAAGGCAGCGCTATCCGCACCCCGGGTACTGGGCGGCCTTTGTCCTTGTGGGGGATTATGAGTGAATGCGGGGGAGGCCTGATCAGCAGTTTGCAGTTTTCAGGGTTCGGGTTTCCGGCAAAAAGCCTTGACACGGATCCTCTAACTGTGTAGCACGTCACGGCAAAGAGCCATGCAAACCATTGGGCAGGAGGGGATCAGTGACAGGATCGGGAATCAGGGGAAGCGGCGTGTTGCTGCATACGGCATCGCTGCCGTCCCCCTATGGGTCAGGCGATTTTGGAAGAGAGGCCTATCGATTTGTCGATTTCCTGGCCCGCACCCGACAGACCTGGTGGCAGATCCTTCCCCTCAACCCAACGGATCCCATGTGCGGCAATTCGCCCTATTTCAGCCGGTCTGCCTTTGCCATGGACCCCCTGTTCATAGGGATCGACCGCCTGGCCGAAGACGGATTCATCTCCGGGGCCGAGATTCCTGAACCGCCTGCCTTTTATCCCGGACGCATCGATTATCTAACAGCGGCCCAGTACAAGGGCCCCATCCTTGAAGGGGCCTTTCAGCGATTCGCCAAGGCCCCGGCCCCCGACGACTATAGACACTTCTGCGCCATGCATTCGGGCTGGCTGGACGATTTTGCCCTCTTCACCGCGCTCAAGGCCCAGTTCAGGGGGCTGGTTTGGAACAGGTGGCCGGCGCCCTTGAGGGACAGACATCCCGAGGCCCTGGCCGAGGCTGCTTCCCGTGTGCGCCAAAGGGTGGAAAAGGAAAAATTCCTCCAGTACCTGGCATTCAGCCAGTGGTTCTCGCTCAAATCCTACTGCAACCAAAAGGGGATCCAGATTATCGGCGATCTTCCCATCTATGTGTGTTACGACAGCGCCGATGTATGGGTCAACTCCCATATCTTCAAGCTGGACGCGGACAAGGCCCCCCTTGCGGTATCCGGGGTGCCGCCGGACTATTTTAGTGAAACCGGTCAGTTGTGGAACAATCCAGTGTACAGGTGGGACGTGCTGAAGGAGACTGGGTATGGATGGTGGATCGAACGGATGGGCCATACGCTCGCCTGTTTTGACAGGGTCAGGATCGATCACTTCAGAGGCCTTGTGAAATACTGGGAGATCCCGGCAGGCGAGGCGACCGCGCTCAACGGCGAGTGGCAGGAGGTTCCGGCGATCAATTTCTTCAAGACCCTGACCGAATGGTTTGACCGCTTTCCGGTGATTGCGGAGGACCTGGGATATATCACCCCGGACGTCCGGGAGATCATGGAGCTGTTCCAGTTCCCGGGCATGAAGATCCTCCTGTTCGCCTTTGGGGACGACGACCCCATGCACCCCTTCCTTCCCCATGCCTATCCGAGAAATTGCGTGGCCTACACCGGGACCCACGACAACAATACCATCAGGGGATGGTTTGAAAACGAGGCGTCGCCTGAAGAGAAGCGTCGTGTCTTCCGCTATCTGTACCGGCAACCCCCGGCCCGCGAGATGGTCTGGGAGATGATCCGTCTGATCATGATGTCGGTGGCTGATACCGCTGTCATTCCCATGCAGGATATCCTGGGGCTGGGTCAGCATGCCCGCATGAACCGGCCGGCGGTCTCTTCGGGCAACTGGACATGGCGGCTCACGGTGAATCAGATAGGGCCGGATGTGGAAGACAAGCTGTCGGAGATGACCGAGATCTATGGAAGGGCGCCGGCATTAAAGAGGAAAAAAGCGGCATAAAAGACTCCCTCACGCCTCGCGCCTCGCGCCTTGGGCCTTCAATATCATCATCCCGAGAGGGGGGAGCGTCAGGCTCACTGAAAAGGGCTGGCTGTGGCAGGGTTGAGGATCCGCTGTCGCGCCGCCGCCAAGCCCCACGTTGCTCCCGCCGTAGCAGGAGGCATCGGAATTCATCATCTCCCGGTAGAAGCCGTCCCGGGGTACGCCGATCCGGTAGTGGTAACGGGGAACCGGGGTGAAATTGAAGACAAACACAAGCATCTCGTCAGGGGACCGGCCCCGCCGGATAAAGGAAACCACCGAGGCGTCCGTGTCCCTGAAATCGATCCATTCAAAACCGGAAACGTCATAATCCCGCTCATAAAAGGCCGGCTCAGAGACATAGAGCCGGTTGAGGTCGCGCACCAGCCATTGGAGCCCTCTGTGCAGGTCATGCTGCAAAAGCTCCCAGTGCAGCTCTTCATTGTGGTTCCATTCAGACCACTGCCCGATTTCGCCGCCCATGAAGAGGGTTTTCTTCCCGGGTTCGCCGTACATATAACCGAACAGGAGCCGCAGATTGGCGAATTTCTGCCAGTCGTCCCCCGGCATCTTGGAGAGCAGCGAGGCCTTGCCATGGACCACCTCGTCGTGGGACAGGGGAAGGATAAAATTCTCGTGAAAGGCGTAGAGGAGGGCAAAGGTCAGCTTGTCCATGTGAAACCGGCGATAGATCGGATCCTGGGACATGAAGCTGAGCATGTCGTGCATCCAGCCCATGTTCCACTTGAAGAGAAAGCCGAGCCCCCCCAAGTGTACTGGCCGGGTCACCCCCGGCCAGGCTGTGGACTCCTCGGCGATGGTGACAACCCCCGGAAAGCGGCCGAAGATCTGGGTATTGAGGTCCTTGATAAACTCGATGGCCTCCAGGTTTTCGCGCCCGCCATAGCGGTTGGGAATCCACTCCCCTTCCTTTCGGGAATAGTCGAGATAGAGCATGGCGGCCACTGCATCCACACGCAGGCCGTCGATATGAAAGGCGTCGAGCCAGAAGAGGGCGTTGGCCACGAGGAAATTCCTCACCTCGTTGCGGCCGTAGTTGAAGATCAGGGTATCCCAGTCCTTCTGGATGCCCTGCCTCGGATCAGCGTGCTCGTACAAATGGGTCCCGTCGTAATACTCCAGGGCATAACTGTCTTTGGGAAAATGGGCAGGGACCCAGTCCAGGATTACCCCGATCCCCTCGGCATGGCAGCGGTCGATGAGGTATTTCAAATCCTCAGGCGAACCATAGCGGGAGGTGGCTGCATAGTAACCCGTGACCTGATATCCCCATGAAGCGTCCAAGGGATGCTCCGCCAGGGGCAGGAACTCAATATAGTTGAAGCCCATGTCCTTGACATAGGGGACCAGTTCCTCGGCCGCCTCCCGATAGGTCAGCCATGGGCTGTCCGGGTCGTCCGGGGCAATGTGCCGACGCCATGAGCCCAGATGGACCTCGTAGACGGCCAGCGGCTCGGTCAGGGTGTTGCGCACAGAGCGGGAGTCCATCCACTCCTGATCGGTCCACTGAAACCGGTCTAAATCACAGACAATGCATGCAGTCTTGGGTCGCTTTTCAAAGCGGAAGGCAAAGGGGTCGGCCTTGGTGAGGATCGTGCCGTCGGCCGTGCGGACCTCGAACTTGTAGAGTAGGCCCGGGCCCAGATAGGGGACAAAGATCTCCCATACTCCGGATGCGCCGCGACAGCGCATGGCATGCCGCCTTCCGTCCCACTGATTGAAGTCCCCGACCACGCTCACCCGGGCCGCAGAAGGGGCCCAGACCGCAAACAGGACCCCTGAGACGCCTTGGTGCCGGGTGGGATGGGCCCCTAATTTTTTGTATATATCGTAGTGATTGCCCTGGTTGAACAGGTAGAGATCGTATTCCGACAGGACCGGGGAAAAGGAATAGGAATCGTAAAAAGTTGAAATAAGACCCGGCCCAAACTCGACTTTGAGCCGGTACGGCGCGATCAGCCGTTCTCCCTCCAGGATGGCCTCGAAGAGGCCTGCCTTGTGGATGAGGGACATCTCGGTCTCTTCCCCGGGATTCAGGTCCAAAAGCGCAGCCCTTCGGGCCCCTGGGAGAAAGGCCCTCGCCACCACGGCCGGGCCTGAGTCCAGGGCAATGGGGTGTGCCCCCAGGACGTCAAAGGGGTCCTTTAGCTGACCGGAAAGCAGGGCCTCAAGCTGTGAAGAATTTAATGCGGCATCGGATGTTTTCGGCATGGCAATCCATTGAGGCGCAAGGCATTAGAGTCTTTGTTTGTAACTTCTCAGCAACGTGCGAAGAAGTTTCCCCGTGGGGGTCTCTGCCCAAGGGCTGCAAAAACCGAATACAGCTCGTGGGAAGGGCAGCAGGGCTTTAAAATACAGTCTGTTTAAGCCCCAAGGACGCCCTTTGATCGATAGGGATTCCTTGCTGCCTTTCAGTAAACGGCATCCCGAGCCCGGTGGCGGTCGCCGAACGATATAAACGCATTTTATTGCAGCCCTTGGGCAGAGACCCCCACGGGCGGGCAGAACGCTGTTTGGTTGCGGCCCTCAGGCCGCCTTAGGCACGTGCCAGACCAAAGGCATGATGTGTTGCGGGATGATTGGCGATCCTTGCGCCCGGGATCCGCATTTGCCAATCCCATAACCTTGAAGCGCGGTCATACTAATCCATCTCCCGCCTCGAATAAAGGAAAAAGGGTTGGATAAAGGGGGCGTGGCCTTTTCAAAAAAGTCGTTTGCAACGCTTCAAGGCCCGGCCGAGAAAAACATGACCATTGACATCGGTTTTGGTTTTACCTACCATGCGCGCAGATCATCTGTGACAACCATCATACACAGGGGGCCCAAGCCGATCTTGAAACAACCGAAGGTCATTGTCATCGCCCAGAACCAGCCATTGAACAACGACGCCCATCTGAGGCGGAAGCTGGCGGACGCCGAGGCGAGGGCGGAACGACAATCCCATCGGTTTCCCGGTCTGGACCTGCCGGCCCTTCAAAAGGAGGTCCATCGCAACCTCATAAGCTCCCTTCTGTTTTTAGACGGCCGGTACATGGACCTCCTGGACCTGATGAATTATGTCAAAAACGGCCGATGCGCGCCCGAGATCAGGCCGGAGAATGTGACGCGGCACTATTCCCTGGCCAACAGCGTCACCCTCAACGGCATCTACCTCTATCAATATCTCCGCAGCCACGGATACGATCCAATCATTGTTCAGAACTATGCCACGGCGGATCTTCACGACCTGCTTGGCGAGGCGCCGCTGGCGGTCTGCATTTCCTCCAATTTTATCTTTATGAACGACATCCATGAAATGGCCGGCGCCATCAAGGAGTCCGCGCCCCATGTCCCTGTCGTCGCAGGGGGGATGCTGATCAAAAAAGTGCTGAATGCGGGGGAGCGGTTTTCACAGCAAACCCTCGACTTCATGGCCGGCTTTCGCGGGCGTGTAGACGCCTTTGTGGTGGAGTCCATGGGGGAGGCCACCCTGGTCAGGCTCCTGGCGGCCATGAGGCAAGGCAGGGGCATGGAATCCGTCCCCAACCTGGCCTATTTCAACCCGCAGGGCCGGATGGTCTTCACACCCAGGGAGGCGGAAACGATCCATATGGATGAGACCGCCGTTGAATGGGACCGCATCCCCATGCAGTATGTGCGCCCTATCCTCCCGGTAAACAGCAGCAGGGGCTGCTTTTATCGGTGTCGTTTCTGCACCTACCACTGGCTCTTTCCCGAGGTTCATTACAAGTCCATGGATGTCCTGAAGCAGGAGTTGAAAAAAATCGACGCCCTGGGTGTGGTCAGGCACGTGCGCTTCACGGACGATAATTTCACAGCCAACAAGGTCCGGATGAAGGCGGTCCTGGAGATGATGATCGCTGAAGGCTTCGGCTTTACATGGTCCTCGTTTGCGCGGGCCAGCGCCCTGCGGCCGGACCTGGCGAGGCTCATGAAAACCTCCGGGTGTGAGTTTGTGGATCTTGGGCTGGAGTCCGGAAGCCAGACCATCCTGGACAGTATGGACAAACGGCTCAAAAAGGAGCAGTCCCTGGAAGCCGTCCAGATGCTCAATGACGAGGGCATCGAGAGCAGGGGGAGCTTCATTGTGGGGTATCCGGGGGAAACCGAAGGCACATTCTCAGAAACCATTGACTTTATCAACCAGAGCGGTATGCCTTATTATCATCCCTACCTGTTTTATTATACAGGAAACACCCTGGTGCACCAGGACAGGGAGCGGCTGGGCCTGCGGGGCCTGGGACTGGCATGGCGCCATCATACCATGGATTCTGGTCTCGCCTCCCGGCTCATGGCCTGCATGCCGGAAGAGATCGATGAAAGCTTTACCGACGGACAGGCCTATGTGGAAGAAATTTATAAGCTTCTCCGGGGGGAAGGCTATTTGCCGGAAGAGATCAGGGAACTTTTTCGGTTGAAGAGAGCCTTGCAGTTGAGTATAAAGGGGACCCGGTCCGATCAATTGCATTCAGAGACAGAAACAATCCTCTCAAAGCTGGAGACCCTGGTCAGGTGACGGGGGCCTATGGACATCGGGATTTTGAGCGTACGAGACAGGAGCTACCCCCCCAACCAGCGCCTGTTGGAAGCGGCCTTGCACTCCGGACACCGGGCTTGGCTCATCCACACCCGGGATTGCCTGTCCGGGATTCACGGGGGCAGTCTCAGCCTCGCCATTGCGGGGACGAAAACGCCGGACGTCCTGCTTCCCAGGATCGGGGCTACCATCAATGATTATGCCCTGGGGGTCGTGCGGCAGTTTGAGGTTTCCGGGGTCCGGGTGATCAACAGGTCCGCTGCGATCTTCCTGGCGCGACACAAATTTCTGGGCCTTCAGACCTTGGCCGGGGCCGGGCTTCCGGCGCCCGATACGCGGTTCGTGGTCAATGTGAGCGGATTTTACCGTGCCGTGGAGGGGCTGGGCGGCTATCCGGTGGTAGCCAAGATGCCCAGCAACCGTCAGGGGAACGGAGTAGTCCGGGTGGACTCGCCCGTAGTGGGACAGTTCATCATGCAGAATCTCCAGGACAATTCCCGCGGCGTGCTGGTTCAGGAGTATCTGGACCCTAACCACCGGAAAGATGTCCGTGCCCTCGTGGTGGGCCGGGAGGTCGTGGGCGCCATGGAACTTCGCCCCCTCGATGGAGATTTCAGATCCAACATCCATCTGAGCGGACAGGGGAAAGGACTTGCCCTGGATCCGGATCTGGCAGACCTGGCGGTCCGCTCGACAGAGGTTTTGGGGCTGGAGATCGCCGGAGTGGACGTCATTGTCGACAAAAAAGGGGATCCCAAGATCATCGAGGTCAATTATTCTCCAGGATTCAGGGGGCTTGAGGCGGCCACCGGCCGCGACATTGCCTCCCGCATCATTCAATACGCAGCAGACAAGCCAGCGGAGAGCATATGCACATCGCCTTTTTGATGGACCGGCTGGAGTCCATTGAACCTGAAATGGAGACGACCAGTCACCTCATGTATGAATGCAATGAGCGAAGGCATTCCGTCTATTTTCTGGAACCCCATGACATCTATATCCGCAAGAACGAGGTTGTGGCCAGGATGCGCAACATCACGGTGGAGACAGGCCTTTCCATGCGGCAATACTGGCGCTCCCTGATCAAGTGCCTCAAAAGGGATGAACTGATATTTGAGACCATCTCCGAGCTGGATGCCCTCTTTCTAAGGAAAAATCCCCCCCTGATATACCAGACCATGGAATTTCTGTCGTCGGTGAGCGACAAGGTCTTTATGATCAACAGCGCCGCGGGCCAGATTTTGGCCAACAGCAAGCTCTATATCCTCAATTTCCCTGACATTATTCCGGTGACCCATGTCTCCCGCGACCCGGCGCGTCTCCGGAAGATCATCAACGATTTCGGCGGGGCCATGGTGGTCAAGCCGCTCCAGAGATACGGGGGCGAAGGGGTGATCAAGGTTAGCGTCAAGGACCAGGAAAACCTGCACTCCCTCATCAATTACTATGTCAAGGCCTACCGATCCTATCCTGAAAGAGAAGCCATCATGGTCCAGGAATACCTGGACGTGGTGGGGATGGGGGGCGATGTGAGGATCCTCCTTTTGAACGGCGAGATCCTGGGCGCCATGAGACGACGGCCCCGCAAGGGGGAATTCAGGACCAATATCCATGCCGGGGCAAAGGCATGCGAGCACGATCTGACCGATGCGGAGCGGGCGATCTGTCAGGCCATCAAGCCCAAGCTGGTGGAGGACGGGCTCTTTTTTGTGGGGGTTGACGTAATCGGCGACAAGCTGGTAGAGATCAATGTCCTGAGCCCGGGCGGCATTCCCCGTATCAACCGGTTAAACAAGGTCCGATTAGAGAGGCATGTAATCGACTTTATTGAGAAAAAAGTGGCTGAAATGAAGCAGGAAGAAGCAGGAAGAGTCCGTGACACCCGCATGGGATAACCTCTATCGACGAAAGGGAGAATTATGGGCGTTATGAATCAAAAACCGGAAAAAGGTTCCTGCGGCTGGCTGATGGCGTGGGCATGTGCCGTGATATTCGCCCTGGGATTTCTGTTTGCAGGCGCCCAGGCCTCTGCCGGGGAAATGCTCAAGATGGGCCTTTTGGAAGAGCCCAAGACCCTCAATGTATGGCGGGCCACGGATGCATGGTCCAGAAAGGTGCTGGGACTTTTGTACCAGCCCCTGTATATACGGGATCCCAAGACGCTCGAGCTGATCCCCTGGCTGGCCGCAGAGCAGCCGGTTTTTAATGAAAAAGACCTTTCCTATACAGTGAAGCTCCGGTCCGCACGGTGGTCGGACGGCGCCGAGCTTACCTCTGAGGACGTGGCATTCACCGGGAACTTCATCCGCGAATTCAAGATCCCGCAATACTATTCCAAATGGAATTTTATTAAAGACATCCAAACCCCGGATGCGCACACGGTCACGTTCTATCTCAAAGAGCCCCAGGCCATCTTCGTGAGTCGATCCCTGACTACCCCCATTGTGCAGAAAAAGGAATGGATGGATCGGATTGAGGCCGCAAAAAAGACCGAAAAACCGCTGGGCACCATCCTTAATGAAAAAATAGAGATCCCGGTCAGCAGCGGGCCTTTCGTCCTGAAAGAGTGGCGGGAAGGCTCGTATCTGTTTCTAACCAAAAACCCCCATTTTTTCGGAACCGGCCAGACCATCCAGGGCCGGCTCTTGGGTCCCTATATAGACGGGGTCATCTTCAAGGTCTTCGGGACCTCTGACGCCGCGATCCTGGCCCTCAAGAAGGGGACCATCGACATGTTCTGGTGGGGGGTCCAGCCGGGCTACATGGAGGATCTGAGGGCCAATCTGAATATCGACTTGTTTCAGAATGAAAAGAGCTCTCTCTATTATATGGGGTTCAATGTCCGAAGGCCGCCCTTCGATGATCCCATTCTCCGCAGGGCCGTGGCCACCCTTGTGGACGGGGACTTCATCATCAAACGCATCCTTCAGGGTTACGCAGTAAAGATGCACTCCATTGTGCCTCCGGGAAATACCTTCTGGTATTGTCCTGACGTCCCCAAATACGGGGAAGGACTGGACAGGGAAGGACGCATTAAGAAGGCCTTCAAGACGCTGCGCGATGCGGGGTACACCTGGCAGACCGCTCCGGTTGAGACCTCGGGAAAGATTGTTAACGGCGAGGGGATCATTCTCCCGAACGGCCAGCCGATGACGCAGTTTACCATCTTGACCCCCCCGGCCGACTATGATCCGCATCGGGCCATGTGCGGCATGATGATGCAGGAATGGCTCAGGATGCTGGGGATCCCCGCCTATTCCAAGCCCATGGCCTTCGGAGCGCTCTTGCAGCAGGTCAAGGCGCGTCACGACTTTGATGCCTTTGTCTTAGGGTACGGCAACCTCTCGTTGGATCCCGATTATCTGCGCAACTTCTTTCTCTCCAGCAACGACAAGCCCAATGGGTGGAATATGAGCGGATATCGCAATCCCGAGTTCGATAAGATCGCCAATGAATCCGCCCGGACCATGGACCGCGACAAACGGCAGACATTGATCTGGGAGATGCAGAAGATCATCATGCGCGATGTCCCGTATCTCCCGCTCTATAATCCGAAGCTGATCGAGGCGGTCCATAAGGGTCGGTTCACAGGCTGGGTTCAGATGTTAGGGGGAATCGGAAATCTCTGGACCTTTTGCGAGCTGAAGCCGGTGAAATGACATGAAGTGAGGAGGTCATAGCGGGTAGGGAGAAGCGTTTCTAAATGCGCTCTTAAGAGGGGATATGGAACTGAGAAAATATATCGGCAGAAGACTGGTTCAGGTGCTTATCATCTTCTTTGTCATCCTGACGGTGCTTTTTCTCCTGTTCCGGTTGGCGCCCGGGGATCCGGTTTCGCGTATGGTGGATCCGGACATGACCCCCGAGGACGCCCAGCGCCTCAAGGTGGAGTTGGGCCTGGACAAGCCCCTGGGCGTGCAATACCTGATCTATCTCAAGAATTTTTTTACGGGTCATTTCGGGTTTTCGTTCCACTATGGGGAACCGGTGGTCAAGATCATATGGAACCGGCTCCCCAACACCGTTCTTTTGTTTACCACCTCCATCATCCTGTCGGCACTGGTGGGCGTGTTCCTGGGCAAGATCGCGTCATGGCACAAAGGCAAGAAGACCGATTCCATCCTGACCATCGGGGCCTTGGTGACCCACACCCTTTTTCTCCCCTGGCTCGCCCTCATTTTGATATGGGTTTTTTCTTATAAGTTCAGCTGGTTCCCTATTACCGGGATGGTTTCGGAGGACGTGTGGCTGGACCCGGACTCAGGCTTTATCGCCAAGTCCCTGGATGTCATGCATCACATGGTCCTCCCCTTGTTCACCCTCTTCCTGATTCACTTCGGGGCCTACCTGTTGATCATGCGGAGCAGCATGCTGGAGACCCTGAAGGAGGATTACATCCTGACGGCAAGGGCCAAGGGACTTGAGGAAAAGGTGATACGGGACCGGCACGCCGCCCCCAACGCGGCCTTGCCGGTGGTCACCAGCGTGGGCCTGAGTCTGGCCTTTTCCATTAACGGGGGCGCCCTGACAGAAACGGTCTTTACCTGGCCCGGGATCGGGAGGGAGTTGGTCTTTTCGGTGAGCCAGAACGATTATCCCCTGGCCCAGGCCTCTTTCCTGCTCATCGCAGCGGTGGTGTTGGTGTCCAATGTGGTGGTGGACGTCCTCTACGCCTACCTGGACCCGCGGATTCGGTACTGATACGTGTTTGGAGTGAGCTAACCTGCCTGAAGTTATTGATTTTGGTCAAGGCAAAAGGCGATTTGAGTGAATTTTATGACGGCCAGAGAAAGATTTCCCCTGCTCAACAGCTTCCTGGAAGGATGGTCTATTTTCAAGCAGAGCCTCCTGGGGAGGATCGGCCTTGCCCTCCTGATCCTGTTCGCCCTCATGGCCGTGTGCAGCTATATCCCCCCATGGATCGACCCCATGTACAATCCCATGACCGGGGTCGATCCCGACATCACCTGCTGCACGCCCCCCAGCCTGCGGCACTGGCTTGGCACGGACTTCATGGGCCGGGACATCTTGAGCCAGCTTCTGGCAGGGGCCCGGGTGGCCTTCATGGTGGGCATTTCCGCAGCGGTCATGAGCATCGTGCTGGGGGTGGCCATCGGCATGACCGCAGGCTACATGGGCCGGTTCATTGACACGCTCCTGATGCGGCTCGCCGATATGATAATGGTCATGCCGACCCTCCTGGTGGTCCTGATCCTGGCCGCTATTTTCGGTCAGCTCAACATCTGGACCATTGTCCTGATCATCGCCCTCTTCCGCTGGCCCGGGGTGTCCCGGATCATCCGGGGGCAGACCCTGTCCTTGAAGCAGCGGCCCTTTATCGAGGCGGCCAAGGTGGCGGGGGCATCCCATTTCCGGATCATCTTTCAGCATATAATGCCCAATGTCCTGCCCCTGGCCTTCCTGTTTATGACCTTTCGGGTCACGGCCGCCATTATTACCGAGGCGGCCCTCGCCTTTTTGGGATTCGGGGATCCCGGTACGGTGAGCTGGGGCATGATGCTCCAATGGGTGTGGAAGACCGGGCATATGTTCAAGGCCCCCTACTGGCTGCTCCCCCCGGGCATGTGCATCTCTTTAATCACCCTTTCGTTCTACATGTTGGGAAGGGCCATGGACGAGGTGCTCGACCCCAGGCTGAGGAAGGAGGATCAGACAGATTAATGGCCCTTCTGGAAGTAGACAATCTGAGTGTCGGCTACAATACGCGCAAGGGCTACCTCAAGGCCGTGGAGAGGGTCTCGTTTGTCCTGGACCAGGGTCAGTCTCTGGGTCTGGTGGGCGAATCGGGTTGCGGCAAGACCACCATTGGCATGGCCCTGATGGGTCTCCTACCCCCCAACGGTTCGGTCAAAAACGGCCGTATCTTGCTTGAAGGAAGAAACACCCTGATTATGCCGGAGGAGGAGAAACGCCGCTTCCGATGGGGGGAGATGGCCATGATCTTTCAGGCGGCCATGAATGCCTTGAATCCGGTGCAGCGGGTAGGCAGCCAGATCGCCGAGGCCATTTTGGTCCACAACCCCTCCCTCCAGAAGGAGGCGGCAGCGGCCCAGGTTGAGGAGCTCTTTGACCTGGTGGGCATTCCCCGGGAACGCATCACCGATTACCCGCATCAGTACAGCGGCGGAATGAAACAGCGCGCCATCATTGCCATGGCCCTGGCCTGCCGGCCCAAGGTGATTATTGCCGACGAGCCCACAACGGCCCTGGACGTCATTGTGCAGGACCAGATACTGGAAGAGGTGCGAGGCCTGCAGCAGGAGTTCAACATCGGCATTATATTCATCTCGCATGACATCTCCATTGTGGCCGATATGTGCCATGACATCGGCGTCATGTATGCAGGCCAGCTGGTGGAGTTCGGGCCCTGGCAGGCTGTATTTGAATCGCCGGCCCACCCCTACACCAAGGCCCTGCTTGCCTCCTTTCCCACGCTCGTTGGCAAGAAAAGCGACCTGACGCCGATTCCGGGGGAGACGCCCAATCTGATCGACCCGCCTGAGGGATGCCGCTTCTGCGATCGCTGCCCCGAGGCCCGGCCGACCTGCAAGACCACGCGCCCTGAGTGGGTTCAGATTGACGAAACGCACCGGGTCCTCTGCTCCAAATCCTGAAGAACTGCAATTGGAAACGCAACACGTGAAAACGACAAACGGAAACAGACCGATTCTCCAGCTCAGAAACGTCAGCAAGATTTATAGGGGCAAGGGAAACCTCTTCCGGAGCTCAGGAAAGGATGTTGTTGCCCTCTACCGGATCTCTCTGGACATATTCAAGGGAGAGATATTCGGCCTGGTAGGAGAGAGCGGGAGCGGCAAGACCACTGCAGGGCGACTCATCGTCAGCCTTGAGGAAACCACCTCAGGGCGCATTTTCCTGGAAAACCGCGAGGCGACCGGCCTCAAGGGGAGGTCCCTCAAGGCCTTTCGCCGCAAGGTGCAGATGATTTTTCAAGACCCCTATCAGTCCCTCAATCCCCAGCGCTCGGTCTATGACACGGTGTCCGAGCCCTTGAAGATTCACAGGATGGGCAATGCCTCCGAAAGGAAGGACAAAGTGAGAGAGGCCTTGAAGGCGGTGGGTCTCTCCCCGCCCGATGATTTTCTCTTTAGATATCCCCATCGACTCAGCGGGGGTCAACGCCAGCGGGTGGCCATTGCCAGGGCCATGGTGCTGAATCCCGAATTCGTCATCGCGGACGAGCCCACCTCCATGCTGGATGCCTCCATTTCGGCCCAGATATTCAACATCCTCCTGGCCATGAGGAAAGACCTTGGCGTCACCCAGATGTTCATCACCCACAGCCTGGCAGCGGCCCGATATCTCTGCGATCGCATCGCTGTTATCTACCGGGGCCATCTCATGGAGCTGGGGGCTGCAGAAGCGGTCATCCAAAACCCGAGGCATCCCTACACCCGGGCACTGATCGATGCAGTCCCCAAGTTCGGCCATGCCCAAGAGGCCAGGCGGTATGGAACCCTTCTGGCCAGGAGTCGCGAGGCTGGCCAAGACAAGGGATGCATTTTTTATCCCAGGTGTGCGGTTGCCGATCACGCCATATGCCCCCGAAAAAGGCCCGGGCTGACCCCTTTGGCGGATGGCCGGGTGGTGGCCTGCTTCCGCGAGGGGAGCGATCCTGAGCAGACGCTTCCCTTTTCAGGCGTCTCGGACCAAGGCGTCTGACCGGTTGGGTCTGTTCCTTAAGGGGAGCCGCCATGTATCTGCATCGGGCAGAGGATATCAAGGCCCTATCCCAGGGTTCTGCGGGCTCTATCATTGGGGTCGGCATGACGGCCTTTCCACGGATCGGTCCGGCCTTTTTCCTGGATTCCTATCACATCATCGCCCTCAGCAAGACCGCGGACCTCCGCCTTCTGAGGCGGCGGGCGGATATCTTCTGTCTGGAAGAGGCAGGGGGCGGATTACCGACAGACAGCCGCCATTCCGGGGCCCTCCTTGCCCATGCACAGACAAAAGACTATTTAAAGGGCCTGCCAGACCCAAAGCATCTGCTCCTCTACCAGAGCTATCCGGAACTGGAAGACCTGGCAGAAGAAGAAGGCTGGATCCTCCTGGCCAATCCTTCGGCCCTGCGCCTCAGGCTCAGGGAAAGGGCATTTTTTCAGGAGATGGCCGGGGATCTGGATCTCTGTCAGGTCCCGGGCACTATCTGGCCCGCGGCGGTTTTGCATGAAAAAAGCTATACGGCATGGGCAAGAGAGCTGGGACCCGAGATCGTGATCCAACTCCCGGACATTGCCCAGGGAGGGGGGAGGGGAACCTTCTTTATCCGCTCAACCCAAGACTACGACCGTCTCAGGGAGCGGCTCAAAGGAAATGTATGGCGGGGGGCGGCCCTCAAGACCATCCTGGTCCGGAGACTGATCAGGGGGACCCCTGCCAGCATCGCTGTATGCGTCACGCAGCAAGGCATCCTGATATCCGGCCTCCAGAAACAGCTGATCGATCTCCCCTATTGCAGCAACGTCGTGGAAAACGGCATCTTCTGCGGCCACGTATGGGATGAAATCCCCTGGGACCCAATGATTCGAGATGCGGCCCTCAGCCAGGCCCAAAAGATCGGGGACTACGTGGCAGTGTTAGGCTATCGCGGGATCCTGGGGATTGACGTTGTGATCGATGAAGGGGCAAAAGCCGTCTACCCGATCGAGATCAACCCCCGTTTTACCGGGGCCTTTCCCATGCTCTCCTTTCTCCACAAGCAGAACGGGATCATCCCCCTGGATATGTTTCACCTCGTCGCCTTCTTGAATCTTCCCTGCCAGTTTGACGTGGCCCAGCTCAACCGACAATATCAACTGCCCCTCAAAGGAAGCCATCTCCTCCTCTTTTTGCCCCCCTATGGCAGCTATGTACGGGGATTTGATTTGAGGCCTGGCGTCTATGAAACCAGATGGAAAGGCCAGGCCATCCGCTTTGTTAAAGACGGAATCGAATACGCAGACATTCAAAACGAAAACCAGTTTGCAGTGGTGGATGGCCCCCCCGCACCCGAGGCCATAGAAAAGCGCCGCCCAGATCCCTTTTACAGGTTGTGTCACGTCCTCTTCCCCTGCCCTGTTGCCGATGCCCAAGGCGGCCTGACCCCCCATGCCTGTCGGGTCCTTGATTGGATCTACGAGTCAAGTCGTGGCTAAAAAAGCGATCGCAGGATCTCTGCCGCTGGCTTTGAAAACAACCATGGGAAAGGCGTGGTCAGAGAGTTCTTTCGCGGCCTGGATCCATACAGCCGCTTCTTCCAGGCCCTGTTCCTGAACCACAGGGCTGGTCAAACGCCCATCGTCCATTTCAGGCGCCTCTGTTGCGTCTCACCCGTTCAATCAGCCCTGCCAGCAGAAAGGCGAGCGACGCCCCGAAGCCGAAGCTGCTTGCAAGCGCGCCGGTCAATATGGTTCCCTTGACCCGTTCCCAGTTGTTGATCCGCACCCCCACATCCCTCGAGACCACGCAGTATTGATCGCCGTTCGGGTCCACGGCAAACAGGGTCCCTTCGGAAAGGTGCTTCCGCAAGGCCTTCCCGCCGATGGTCATCTGAAACAGGTCCCCTGTCTCTTCGACCCTCAGCCGCAACTGCGGGGGTGTCCACCAGATAGTTTCATTCCCCCAAAACGCCTGATACAGATGGGTAAACAGCATGGAACCGCTCGTCATCACCCCGATCAGCCCAATAAACAAGTACACATTGATTCTCCGTTTTTCCACGGCCCCCTCCCCTGTCATCCTGATACGGCCACCATACCCGCATGTCCGTACCCATTGGTTATCCGTTTATACATCCCTCCAATCATCCATGCTGTCAAGCATTCCAAGCAGCCTTTGATGACGAGCCAAGGGATATCCTGTTGACATATCCCTGCCTGGGTTATATAGTATAACAATTGACAGCTCGCTAAATTAGATACCCTGAATCCCTATCTGGAGGTATGGTGATGCCTTCTGTTCAAACAAAATTATTTAAGAGCAATCGAAGTCAGGCCGTTCGACTTCCCAAGGAGATCGCCTTCCCGGAATCCGTCAAAGAAGTTGAAATCACGGCAATCGGCAGTAAGCGTATTATTGTTCCTGCAGGCCAGTCGTGGGATGACTGGTTTGCGGGTCCCGGTGTTTCCGCTGATTTCATGACCGAGCGGAACCAACCTCAAGATCAGATCCGGGAGAGCTTGTAATGCTGAAGTACCTTCTGGATACCAACATTGTCATCTACACGATGAAGAACCGGCCGCTCCAGGTGAAAAGACGTTTCCAACAGCATGAAGGTGAGATGTGCATTTCTGCAGTAACCTTGGGCGAATTGGTGTTCGGCGCCGAAAACTCGCAACAGGTGGAACGGAATCTGGCAGACATCGAGGCGATGGTAGCTCGACTTGAGGTGCTTCCACTTGACAGCAAAGCGGCTTATCATTTCGGACAGATTCGGGCTGCGCTTTACGCCATCGGTCAGCCCATAGGGCCTTATGACATGATGATTGCCGGTCACGCCAGGGCGTCCGGACTAATCCTGGTAACCAATAATGTCAATGAATTTGCCCGGGTGCCGGGGCTGTTACTTGAAAACTGGTGCGAAGCACTTGATCGTTTGCCAAGGCCGGACAATTGAAAAAGCCTCCCATCCCCGCATACCAGCATCCATCCATTCATCCAACCATCCAATTCATCCCCCAATTCTCCGACTCCCGACCCCTGACTCCTTCCCCCCGGACCCCTGACACCCAACTCCGGCCCCCCGTCCCTTTCCCTTTCAGCTCTGAGCTTCAATCTGTCACCTTGTCATACGCCTGCTCCAGAAACCGTCGCGTATCAGCCCGTTCTTCGATTGACATGGCCTTTTCAAAGCATCGAATGGCATCTTTAGGCCTCCCGGTCAGCAGATAGGTCAGCCCCATGTTGTGCCAGGCGTCCGTATTCCCTGGGTCCAGTTCGAGCTCCCTCAGGTTATGCTCAATGGCCTTTTCCGGCAGATCCTCGGCATCGGCGATCATGCCCAGCAATACCTGGAACCGCGCCTGCCGGGGAAGAGCCTCAGCCCCTTTCCGGGCGTCGTATCGCGTCTTTTCCAACTCCCCGGTGCGATAATAGGCTTTGGACAGAAACTTCCAAGGAATCTTGACATTACATGGATTTGGGCATAGCATGATGGGCGAAATGGGGACTGAACGAAAATCCTATGCGTACATTAGGCAATATGGACAGCGTTCGTCATAAAAACGGCCTACCCGTCCGATTGTGGAAGAACCCTTGGATATCAAAGATCAAACATCTTACTGGCTCGACTCGGCTCATCATGATTTGGAAGTAGCCCAATCCCTTTTTGATGCTAAAAAGTATGACTGGTGCCTTTTTGTCGGGCACCTTGTCCTTGAAAAGGCGCTAAAGGCATGTTTTGTGGCCGACCATCAACAGTTTCCACCGAAAATCCATGACTTGGTAAGGATCGCATTTCTGGCCGGGGTTGAACTGAATGACGAAACGGCTGAATTTCTGGATTCGGTTAACACCTTCAATATTAGCACGCGCTATCCGGACGAGAAATTCAAGTTCTACAAAATGTGTACCCATGATTTTACAACGCGTCATTTCGAACAGATAAAGGAAGTCTTTCAATGGATATGTCAGAGAATCGATACATTGACAAGGTGAAAGAATTTATCAGACTTCTCAGCGAAAATGGGGTGCCGGTTGCGGAGGCTTACCTGTTTGGATCTGCGGCCAGAGGGGAATCCACCGAAACCAGCGACATAGACGTAGCTGTGGTTTCACGGGCATTTCAAGGAATTCTATTTCATGATATTAAAAAGATTTCGAAATATAGAAGAAAAGTTGATCTCAGACTGGAAATACACCCTTTTTCATTGATGGAAATTGAGAGTGACCCCCCGGCTTTCTTTCAGCATATTCAAAAGGAGGGAATCAGAGTCCATTGACGCCTGATCCTTGGTCCCGTCCCTTTGCCTTATTCGAGGCCGGCAGATTTCGGCTTAGCGAGGTGTTTTATAAAGATCGTCATGGTCAAGGATACGCAGAAGTCTAAGCGGGGATGTCCAATCCGGAGATCCGGTTGTCAATAGAGCGGTCGGGTCGAAGGAAAGTCTATATTTCTTATCAATACGGACCGACCAAGCTGACGGGTCATTGACAATCCGTTCGATGTTCAAGCCAGGATGGCGGGGATTCTGTTCAAGGAAATTTATGGCCTTGGCAATTTTTCTTGTCAGCGTCTTTTGATGTTTCAATTTCTCCAAATCAGAAATGAATTTCTTATTTGGAATCAGTTCCGGCATCGCCGCGCTCCTCTTCAAACCACGTGGGGAGTCTCGCTGTCTCCGAATCCCTGGCCTCCTTCAATTTCAGTAAACCAGCTTCGTTTAGTTTTATTGTTCTATAAATTTCAACAGGATATAGAGATATCACCCCACCCGGTTCCACTGAAATTTCCAGGTGAGTACCCGGTTCAATCCCAAGATCCTTTCTCGTGGCCGAAGGCAAATTAATGCTCCCTCTTTTATCAACAGTTACCAGCATCACATTCTCCTTTTCACGATTTTTAGGCGGACACCGGAAAATATTGTATGCCGATAATGACATTTTGTCAATATGTCATTTTTTTGATCTTGTATCGTCAGCCCCTCTCCCCTGCCATCCCCTTCCTCCAAATCATCCAAGCTGTTAAGCATTCATCTATTTATCCACAATCCATCGGTCCCCCGACCTCCGTCTCCAGACCCCTGACTCCCGCCCCCCATCCCTTTCCCTTTCACCTTTGAGCTTCAGTCTCTAAGGTTCTCATACGCCCGCTCCATTAACCGTCGGCTATCGGCCCGGTCCTCCAGGAACAAGGTCTTCTCAAAACACCGGACTGCCTCTTTGGGCCTGTAGGTCTCAAGATCGGTCAGCCTCACTTTGTGCCGGACACTCGCATCAAGAGGGTTGGTCCCTATCTGCAAAATCAGATGGATTTTTGTGGACCGAGGTGGTATTTTGAAATCACGCGGCGCACCCACTTGGGCGGCCAGGCCTTTTCGGCAAGGAGGGGTTGTGCCTAAGGAGGATGGAGGGCATTAAGGATGGCAAGAGAAAAAGACGAAAATCGCATAGATCGGCTCGAGAGACTGGCTGAGGAGATGTTTGCGGGGATCGCTCAGTTGAGGGAATCCCAGGCCAAGACGGATGAGCAGATACGAAGGACCGATGCAAAGCTGGATCGTATCGGGAAACAACTCGGAGACCTGGGTCTTGAATTGAAGGAATCCCAGGCCAAAACGGATGAGCAGATGCGAAGGACCGATGCAAAACTGGATCGCATCGGGAAACAACTGGGAGACCTGGGTCTTGTCCAGGGCGAGGTAGCGGAGGATTTGTTCTTTCGCAACCTCAAGGGCGCTTTCAAGAAGACCAAAATGGACATCAAGAAAGTGAAGCGGAATCTGAAACGCAAGGGCGAGGGCGAGTATGACCTGGTGGCCGTGGACGGAGGGCAGGTCCTTGTGGTGGAGGTGAAAAACAAGCTGGACAAACGGATGGTGGACAAATTTCTGGAAGAAAAGCTCCCCCGGTTCAAGGCGCTGTTTCCGGAATATGAAAAATACCAGGTGGTCGGCGGCATGGGGGCCTTGGTGGTAAAGGATGATGTGGGAAGATATGCCGAAAAGGCGGGGCTCTACGTCCTGACCCAGACCGACGAAGGCGGGGCCACGCTATTGAACCGTGAAGGCTTCGAGCCCAAGGCCTTCAATTGATCTACCCGGTTCTTGAAACCCTTATGGCCCATTGACCGCAATGCGCAACACCCTGTCCAATACCCTGTGCGCCTCGGTTATCATCGCTCCCCGCTACTTCGCCAATCATCCATCCATTCCCTGACTTCCGACCCCCGTCCCCTGATCCCCGACCCCCGCCCCTCTCCCTTTCACCTTTAAGCTTCAGTCTTTCATGCCCTTATACGCCTTCTGCAAAAAGCGTCGGGTATCGGGCCGATCCTCCAGGGACAGGGCCTTCTCAAAACACCGGACGGCCTGCTTGGGCCTGTCGGTCTCGAGGTAGGTCAGGCCCATGTTGTGCCAGGCATCCACGTTGCGCGGGTCCAATTGGAGCGCCTTCAAGTTGTGCTCAATCGCCTTTTCCGGCAGATCCTCGGCAGCGGCCACCATGCCCAGCAATACCTGGAACCGTGCCTGCCGGGGAAAGGCCCCTGCCCCCTTCCGGGCTTCGTCCCGTGCCTTTTCCAACTCCCCTTTGCGATGGTATGCCTTGCCCAGGAAGAACTCTTCTCCGCCCGACTTGGGGGGCATGGGATGGACACGAAGCCGAGAAAATGCCTATTAATACGGCAACCGCCACACCTGCCCTGCCCCATCGTCTTATCCGGACCCAGTCCCAAAAAACCGGGTTGGCTTCTGGCCTCTAAGCTGGAATGATTTTGTCACCCTCTCACGCAGGTGTTCTCATGAAAGCAAAGAAAAGGCGTGCCGCTTTAACGCTTTCCATGCCGCCGGACATAGCCGAGGAATACGACACACTGGCCAAAAGACCTGAAAAACAACAGGAGTGTCCTTTTCAGAGGAATGTTTCTGGGGTTTTAAGAAACAGCATTTGAAATCCGAGTTTCGAGAATTGCAAACATACGGCGCCGAACTCGCTCAGCAAAAGGAGGTGTTTACGGAATCGGATGTCGAAAGCTTGTTTTTCAAGGGCGCTGACTGTGAAAATCGTCTTTGACACCAACATCTGTTTGAATATTTACGGTGGCCATATCCACTCTCTCTTTATTTGGTATGATCTCAATATTCAGGGGATAAAACCCTGACGGGTAAATTCCGGAGTTCCCCGCTTAGGCGGGATCTGCGATAGGCGTGAGCCTTTTATCTGGGGTCTTGGTCCGACCGGCAATGTTCCCCCGGTTTATTGAGAAGATACTTTCTTTGAAGACAACTTATTGATCTCACAGCATAATATGTCATCTTCAGCATTATCTCCCCGGACACTTCCAGCTTGACAGCATGGGGGTGGCCCCTTATACTTCAGGGCCAACATCAACGCAAGTTGGACCTATGATAGAATACCAATTTGATATCCCGTTTATTGCGGATCTGGCCCTCAGGGAAAAGCAGATTCAGCAGAATCATCGGCCGATTATCAGCGTCCATAAATGGTTCGCCCGCCGGCCGGGGACCTTTTTCCGTGGCTTACTCCTCTCCGAATTCGCCTCCTCTCCCCTGCGCAAGTGTTATTACCGGCCCAATACTTTTAAAGGACTCCGGATTGCGGATCCTTTCATGGGTGGCGGAATCCCCTTGATTGAGGCGAACCGGATCGGGTGTGACATCGTCGGGTACGATATCAACCCGATGGCTTACTGGATCGTCCAGCGGGAACTGGAACATATCGATCTCGACGCCTATCGGCGTGAGGCGGAGCACCTGAGACAGAACCTTGAACGCGAAGTCGGACACCTGTATCGAACCCGATGCCTTAAATGCGGCAGCACATTGGCCCATGTTAAATATTTCCTGTGGGTTAAGACGATCACGTGTAAGGCATGTGGCGAAGACATCCACCTTTTCCCCGGCAACCTGGTCGCCCAAAACGTGAGACACCCCAGAAATGTCTTCGTGTGCCTGGCATGCGGCCACCTTACAGAGGCGGATGACCGGAAAAATCCAGGACCATGCGCTGCCTGCGGAGCCCCCCTGTCAACTCCTGGCCCAGCAAAAAGAAACAGATGTATTTGCCCTCGATGCAATCATATAAACGCTTACCCCGATACTGAGGCGGGACCTCCCCGGCACCACATGTTCGCCATTGAGTACCACTGCCCGGATTGCGGGCCCAATCATCAGGGCCGCTTTTTCAAGAGGCCGGACACCGACGATCTAAGGTCATTTGAAGAGGCCAAAAACCGGTGGGAGAAAATGAAGCCCCGATTCGTCCCAGACGAGGCTATCCCCGAAGGCGACGAATCCACACGGTTGCATCGATGGGGCTATCGTCACTATAAAGAGCTGTTCAATGATCGGCAGTTACTGGGGCTGGAATTGAGCTGCCGGATGATCCAGAAGGTTTCCGAACAAAGAATCCGCCATGCCCTGGCCACGAACCTCTCAGACCTGCTCCGCTACCAGAATATGGTCTGCCGTTATGACAAAATGGCCCTAAAGTCCCTGGATATATTCTCGGTTCACGGGTTTCCGGTGGGGCTGATCGAATGCGAATCCAATCTCTTGGGCATAAGGAATGACCGCAAAGGATTGAGCATTGGAAGCGGCGGATGGCTGAATATCATTGAGAAATATGCCAAAGCCAAGGCCTATTGCGATCACCCCTTCGAGATACTCAACCGGGACAAAGACAAACGGATCATTCACATGCCCGGTGAATGGATCGGAGACAAAGACGCTCGCGGCATCACCCAGAGAACGATTGAGCTTTCCTGTTTGGACTCAACCCGTAAGGCCCTGGATCCGGGCACCCTGGACGGCGTGTTTACGGATCCGCCCTATCTCGGGAATGTTCAGTATGCCGAGCTCATGGACTTCTGTTATGTGTGGCTCCGCCAATTGGTGGGCAAACAAGAACCTGGTTTTCAAGTGACCTCTACCCGACACGCGAACGAATTAACCGCCAATGCAAACATGAAGCGCGGTCCCGAGAATTTCACGGAAGGCCTTTCGTCGGTCTTCAGCCAGATGGCAAAGGCACTGAAGCCTGGCTCCCCCTTGGTGTTTACCTATCATCACAATGCCATCAGTGCATACTATCCTGTGGCCGTGGCTGTCCTGGATGCCGGCCTGACGTGTTCCGCTTCCCTGCCTTGTCCCGCAGAGATGGGAGCTTCCATTCATATCAATGGTACGGGGTCTTCCATTATAGACACGGTCTTTGTCTGCCGTATCACCGGTAAGTTTCCCGCGGCATGGCTCACCGAGTCCCCTGAGGAGCTTGCGCGACTTGTCCAGGATAATGTGGACGCCCTGAGAAAGGCGAATGTCAAGGTAACCTATGGCGATTTGAGATGCATCACGTATGGCCATTTGATCCGCCTGGCTATCTGGGCCCTTCGCAAGACATGGGATAACAGTGATAAGACAGAGAAGAGACTGAGTGCAGTGGCCCGTTGGATCGACAGCTTCGGAGGTCTGTCCGCAGTGGAAGGATGTCTGAATATGACCTCCGATAGCCTTTACGAAACAAGACGCGCCGCGGTCGGTGAATCTCCGGCCATATACGCGGCACCAGACGATGCCGTCACTTTTTAGGTGACTCACGAGGCCTTTAAGCGGATGCGACCTTTTGAACTGAGTCCGGATCAACTCAAGGAGAACCTGGAAAAGATGGTCGACGCAACCATCTCGGATCTGGGGTCAGAGTTCCTCCTGATGCCGGAGGGACCGGCCTTCCTCAACTACGACGATTTCCGCGGCGCCTATGAGGTGTTGAAGAAAGGGACCCACGCCTTCCTTGATTTCACAAAATCCCGCATAGTTGATGCCGTGATGCAAAACAGCCGCGCGTTCTGCGTCCTCAGGTCCATGCTTGGAATGACGCCGCCCGAGTGGGCTGAACTGGCCAAATCTCAATACGATGTGATCATCCCTTAGAATGCGGCCCGGATTTTGGATCGTAAATGCCGAGAGGATATGTCATATGTGCTGCGCTTAAAAACCAAATATGAGCACCAAATGGCAAGGTGCAAGGAGAAGGGGTTGCAGCGACCCAAACGACCCGCCAGTCTGGATAGAATCGATACGCTGATCCAGACCGCTGTTCATTTCCTGACCAAAGGCGCACCCAGGGCAGCGGAAGGACTGGTCCACCGAATGGCCAAGTTCGATAGTTCCCACGGTATCGAGTCCCTTCAATATGCTGCCAGAGAGAATGTGCCCTATGCCGTATTGCTTTATGAGCGTTATCTTGGACGGCCTTTCGCGGCTCATCGCGATGCGGTTTCAGAACTTGTTGGGGAGACCATAGAAAACGCGATTGAAGATCACCTCAGGAAGAGCGGCGTCACTTACCGTAAAACCCAACGGGCTGAACGGATCCCCGGGTTTGGACAGGCCCCTGACTTCTGCATCCCGGACGAAATGAATCCCGCCGTCGTCATTGAAGCCAAACTGACCAGCGACGACGGCACGGCAAGAGACAAGGTGGCCAGGATCAAGGAACTGGAAACTCAGCGGAACCAACATGTGGCACAGGGCCGCCCGTACTACGAGGTGGTGGCCTGTATAGACGGACGGGGATTCAGGGAGAGACGGGAAGACATGCGCCAGATGTTGTTGCGGTTGAACGGCAAGGTGTTCACCCTGGCGACCCTGGACCGCTTGATCCCACACACCCGGATCCGGGAATTTGTCAGTCTGCCCTGTTGATCCGGCTCATCCGGTTCCCGACAGGCACTTCAAAAGGCGTCATTTGCCCGCCGGTCCGCTGTTCGATCCCTCTGATCATGACATGATTCAAGAGGCCGGGCGTATCTAATCAGGCTATTCTGAGCATGCGATTTCATTAGCTCAAAATACACTGTCAAGTTATTTGAATATTTACGGTCCCCCATCACCCACATGATTTCGAGGGCGAATTCAGTATCATTCTATTTTACTCATGAGTAAAATCGTGTTATATCTATTTGACTCAGGAACTCGGGGAGTGACGACCCATGGGGGTTTTGTTGAATTTTGTTTTCCGCAGCCCGTATTGCCCGCTCGGACCGTTTCCATTGTTTGTGAGAATTTGCCATGACTGAGATACGTCAGCGTTATTTGAAAAAGCCTGTCGAAGAGGACCTGAAAACCCGCATGGTCTTTATCGGTGGACCCAGACAGGTTGGAAAGACCGTGTTCGCGTTAAGATTCCTGAAGCCGCCGGACATCAAGCACCCGGCATACCTGAACTGGGATAATGTGCAGGCCCGATCCTCCCTCATGAAAGGAGAACTGCCGGCCGGGCAGCCGGTCATCATTCTGGATGAAATCCACAAATATGCACGGTGGCGGAATCTTGTTAAGGGGTTCTACGATACACGAAAGACGGAAACGGCCTTCATCATTACCGGTTCCGCGAGACTGGATCACTACCGGAAGGGCGGTGATTCCCTCCACGGAAGATATCATTATTACCGCCTGCATCCGTTTTCCCTGAGAGAACTTCATACAGAGCCATCCGCAGCGGACCTGGAGCTTCTGCTCAGGTTTGGCGGGTTCCCCGAGCCCCTTTTTACAGGGGAGGAGAGATTCTGGAGGAGGTGGCATAGGGAAAGAACACACCGCGTGATCTACGACGACATCAGGGACCTGGAAAAGATCAAAGAAATCAGCCTCCTCGAATTGCTTGCAGAAGATCTTCCCCGACGGGTGGGTTCCCCTCTCTCCATCAAGAATATGCGGGAGATGCTGGAAGTCGCCCACGAGACCGTGGATAGATGGGTCCGGGTGTTTGAGAGGATGTACTATTGTTTTCGAATTCCGCCCCATGGGGCTCCAAAGATAAGGGCGGTAAAGAAGGAACAGAAGCTCTATCTCTGGGACTGGACAGCAGTATCGGACCGGGGGGCGCGATTTGAAAACCTCGTTGCATGCCAATTGATGAAATACTGTCACTTCATGGAGGATTACGAAGGGTATGATATGGACCTGCGATTTCTCAGAGACACGGACAGAAGAGAGGTCGATTTCGTTGTGTTGAAGGAAGGCCGCCCCCTATTTGCTGTAGAGTGCAAGACAGGAGAGAAAGATATCAGTCCCGCCTTGTTCTATTTCAAGGAGAGGATCAGCATTCCCAACTGCTATCAGGTACATACCGGAACGCGGGACTATGAAAAGGAAGGAATTCGGGTATTGCCCTTTGTTGCTTTTTGCCGGGACCTTCTCATGCCTTGAAGGGATTCGTGTGGTATCAGGGACCGTTAATATTCAAATACCTGAAGCCTCCAGTTGGTAATCCATCGCCTTTGCCATCTTCTCATGAGCCAAGCGATACCCGCCGGTCCGCGGTTCGATTCCTCTGATCATGACATAATCCAAGAGGCCGGGCGTATCAAATCGGGCTATTCTGGCCATGCGATTTCATTAGCTCAAAATACACCCGCCGTCAAGTTATTTGAATATTTACGGTCCCCAAATCTACATTCGACGCCGACAGATTTCGGGTTACCGAGGTGTCTTGTAAAGATCGTCATGGTCAAGGATACGCAGAAGTCTAAGCGGGGATGTCCAATCCGGAGATCCGGTTGTCAATAGAGC
>ENA-OSEO01001793-OSEO01001793.1-sediment-metagenome-genome-assembly--contig:-NODE-1793-length-35438-cov-15.683239_pt1 | contig 35438 bp, 34 predicted proteins | sample MGYA00237883_ERZ534232 | MGnify/ENA metagenome assembly ERZ534232 | reverse complement strand
CGGGCTTGTCATGATCGTCTTGACCAGCTCCAGGAGCTGCATGACCGGCGCCGGGTTGTGGAAATGCATGCCGATCATCCTATCCCCCCGTTTGCTCGCCACCGCCATGTCCGTTACGGACAGGCCTGAAGTATTTGTACCAAAAATAGTCTCTGGTTTGCAGATTTCGTTGAGTCGGGCAAATGTCTTTTTTTTCAGCTCAAGCTCCTCAGGTACAGCTTCTTCTACGATATCGCACTCAGCCAAATCTTCCATCTTTGTACTCGTCTTGATCCTGCCCATTACCGCATCCAGCTCAGCCTGGGTCATCTTTCCCTTTTCGACCCTGCCGGCGAGCCTCTTCTGAATCCCTTTGACGCTCTTCTCGATCATCTGCGAAGCGGCATCCACGCCTACTACGTCGTATCCGGCTTGTGCAAAAACCTGCATGATGCCCGCCCCCATCTGTCCGGTTCCCAGTACGCCCAATTTCTTAATCTCCATCGCATTCCTCCGATCTATTCTCCATGAGGTTGACAAAATCGTAAAATGTCCTCGAAATTACTTTTGTACAAATGTGAAAGGACCTTGTGGAACATCCAAGTTGGTCGATCACTTTCTTTCGGCCGCTTTGGACAATGCGCTCGGCCTGGCATCCTTCTTTCTCCACGGCATCGGGGCCACAAGATTCCCTTCAGGCCAGCGGGAGCAATTCACCTTCTCGCTTCTGGTATCGGCCTTCAAACACCAGTTGCAGGCGGTGCATGGGACAATGTCGGTGTCCCGTCCCTCCTTCGCCTTGTCAGGCCAATCCGGATCGCAGAGAAGGGCTCTGCAAAGCCCGATGATATCTGCTTTTCCCCGGGTGAGGATCTCTTCAGCCTGCTTCGGCGTCCGAATCTTTCCCGCAGTGACAACAGGGAGTTCGTGTCCTGCTTCACGCAAGGTCTTTCGAATTTCTTCCGCGAGATAGACATGGGTGCCATCAGGAAACCACCACTCGGGGCTCATCCTGTGCCCGCTGTAGCCGGACATGGGATCCGGCGGCATGTCCGGCTGCGGCGGCCTGGAATCTTCAAACCGGTTTCCGGCGGAAACGCTGATGTAATCCGCCCCGAGCTCCGCCAGCTTTCTGGCGATCTTGGCGCTCTGCAACAAGGTGGTGCCTTTGATCGTAAAATCCTCTCCGTTGATCCGGATGCCGAGCGGGTAATCGGATCCCACCTCGCCTCGAACGGCTTGATACACTTCCATGGGCAATCGCATGCGGTTACTCAGCGGCCCCCCGTACTCATCAGTTCTCCCGTTGGACAGGGAAAGAAAAGAGGAAAGCGTGTAGGCATGAGCCATGTGGATCTCAATGAAATCAAAACCCGCGTTAACCGCGCGCCTGGCCGCCCGGATATGCTGCTCCACAATAACAGGCAGCTCCTCTTTTTTGAAATCGGTGATCCGCTGCCTCCACCCGCTTCGGGCGATCTTCAGAAAGTGCATGATCTGGAGTCCTGCTTTGGTATCCGGGTTTGCGCCTCGAATGGCACCTACAAGACCCTTCAGTTCTTCCACGAATGCGTCATCGCTGATTCGCAAATTATAGGAGCTTCTGGAAGGAGAGACCACGGCAGCCTCCACAACGAGGGCGCCTTCACCTCCCCGAGCTTCCCGCTGGTACCGCTTCTTTATATCCTCAGTCACGTGGCCGTCCTCGGTCGCGAGGTTCGACACCATGGATGTCCGCATGATTCTGTTGGGAAACGTCACACCACGCACGCTGATTGGTGAAAATAGGTTGGGGTAATTCATTGATCGTATCTCCTTCAGAAGAGTTTTGTGTTCTCGAATCATCTCCCCTGAAAGGACGGCGTTCTCTTTTCCATGAAGGCCTGCATGCCTTCCTCCGCATCCATCGAGAGAGAGACCCTAGAGTATTCTCTGAATTCCAAGTCCAATGCATCCGCCAGGGCGACCTCAATGCCCCCATTTACGAGCCTTTTGATTGCACGGATAGCCATGGGACCGTTGGCGACCACCTTTTCCGCGAATCTCTTGGCCTCTTCCATCAGCTTTTCAGGAGGTAAGATTCTTTCCACCAGCCCCCAATGATAAGCCTCTTGAGCGGAAATGATCTCGCCGGAGAACATCATGTACTTGGCCCTCCCCACCCCTACAAGCCTCGAGAGCAATTGAGTCCCCCCAAACCCCGGCATGAGGCCTAGAGTCGCCTCTGGGAGCCCGAGTTTGGCATTCTCCGCCGCAAACCGGACATCGCAAGCCATCGCCAATTCGCAACCTCCGCCCAAGGCATATCCATTCACGGCCGCAATCACCACTTTGGTGGAATTCCGGATTTTGGCAAGAACCTCCTGTCCCTTCTTGATCAGAGCGGGTCTTCCCTGTCCCGCTTCCCTGATCTCCTTTATGTCGGCTCCAGCCACGAACGCCTTCTGACCCGCCCCGGTCATAATGACCGCTCTCACCGAATCGTCTAATTCCAACTCGGCAAAAATCTCTTCGATCCTGTTAAAGACCGCCCTGCTGAGGGCATTGTAGGCATTCTCTCGATTTATCGTAGCAATGGCGATTCCACCCTCTTTTTCGTAAACGACCTCCATAGGGGCCCTCCTTCTGCCAGCTATTTCCGGCGGATTCCCTCCCTGGATCAGGCTTCTGACTGTCTTGCCGCCACCTTTTGTCCGCCTTACCCGCTGCCGTCATGGGGATTCGTTTGACGAACTCGACCCGCAGCCACTTGAACGGATAGGGTGATCAATCACATCCTCATGACTCAGACCGGCGCCTTTGACAGCCTTGACGTAGCCGCACACCTGTTCGCCCAAGCCCGGGGCGGGGATGCCGACGACGGCAACGCACGAAACTTTTCCAAGCGTTTTTTGTCACTCCCGGAGCGGCTTTGAATAAACCGCTCCACCCGTTTCCGGTGGCAGGAGGGGCAGAGTGGTGGCATAAGTTCTCATGATTATTGCCCCCGGCAAGGGAGGAAGACCCGGCCAGGCTCAGTCGAGAACTGCAAGCGCCTCGATCTCGATTAACCAATCCTTACGAAGAAGTCCATGCACGATGACGCCCGTGGCTGCGGGATAATTGCCTCCAAAGTATTCACGTCGGATCTCGGCGGTCGCAGGATAATCGGCTATGGCCTGGGGAGTGATGAAGTCCACGGTCTTGATGACATCCCTCATGCTCCCGCCCGCCATTTCCAAAAGGCGCTTCATCTGCTCATAGATCACCCGCATCTGGCCCTTCAAATCCCCCGGATGCATGGTCCGGTGGTTCTCGTCCGTGGCAACCAACCCGGAGAGTGCAACGAATTTCCCCTTTCGTACCGCATCACTCCAGGTATACTGTTTCCTTTTATAAAGATCGTCGAATAAATTAATATGCCGTGTGTCCACCGCCGTTCACCTCGTTTTCCTTGGAGAGAGACTTCATCTCCTCTTCCATACTTCCCGATTCGGATCTTTCATGGCCAATTCGAGCACTCCTCCGGCCCCGTACTTGTTGAGCTTCACGCCTCCGGAAAGCCTGGGAAACTCCTTCATGAGACAGAGCTCGTCAGGCAGTTTGTTTTTGGATATCCGTGTGCTTAGAAATTCCCGAACCTCTCCAAGGGTAACGGCCGCCCCCTCTCTTGTGATAAGACAGGCGCAGATCGACTCCCCCAGAACCGGATTCGGTGTTCCAACCACGATCGCATCAGAGACCTTGGGATGTTTCCTCAGTTCCTCCTCCACATCGTTCGGGATGATTTTGAGCCCACCGCGATTGATCTGATCCTTCAGCCGTCCCGCAATCGTGACATAGCCGTCCTCGTCCACAGAGGCGAGATCTCCGACGTGAAACCACCCGTCCGCATCCACATGTCTGGACGTCTCTTCCGGGTTGTTCCAGTATCCCGCGATCACGTTCCAGCCCTTGACGGTCAATTCACCCACTTTTCCCTGCGGAAGTTCCCGCCCCGTCTCGGGGTGAACGACCCGGACCGACTCCCCTTCATGCGGCCTCCCGACCGTGTAGAGCCTCTTTTGCCTCGGTGAATCCGGAAAACTGATCGTCCCCGGACCCGTTTCCGATGTTCCCCAGAAGTTGCAGAACCAGAATTTATACTCCTGTTCTATTTTCTCCATCAGACCGGCCGGAGGGACGTAACCGGAGATGAGTCCCGCCCGGAGGGAGGAAAGATTGTACTTCCCGAATCGGGGATGATTCATCTGCATGATGTAGTGCGTCGGCGCAACCGGATAGACCGTAATCTTCTCCTCCTGAATCAAACGGAGCGCCTCCTCGGCATTCCATCGCTCCATGAGGACCATGGTGCCCTGAATCAAGGGACACTGGATGAGAACACAGTTGAAGGCATAGGAGTGGTAGAGGGGAAGGACTGCGAGAAAGACATCGTCGCTACGGCTGTCCAGGGCCTGCGCATACACCAAGCCTGACCGGATCGCCTGGTAATGGGTGTAGGGCGCGCCTTTGGGGATGCCGGTCGCTCCGGAGGTGTAGATGATCTTGATGAAGTCTGTTTCGGGGTCAATAGAGACCGCTGGGACCCCGCTTCTCATGAGGGTTGATATTTCTTTAAAGGTTGTATCACCCCCATCTCCGACAGTGATCACATGGTCAAGCTTAAAGGCTTTTCTGATCTCCCCCACCATCCCCAGATAGTCAAACCCATCGAATTCACTCCTGATGATGATTCCTTTTGCCCCGGAGTTTCCGAGGATAAAGCTCACCTCTTTCTGACGGTAGATGGGATTGCACCACACGCTGATCGCCCCGAGTTTTGCGAGGCCATAGAAAGAGACGACCAGTTCCGGGGAGTTGGGCAGATCGATGACTACTCGATCCCCTTTTTTTACGCCCAAGGAAGCCAGGCCGGATGCAAAACGATCGACTCTCGTGTTGAGTTCTTCGTATGGGATGCGCTGCCCTTTATAAACAAGGGCGGTTTTCTGGGGACAAAGCCGGGCGGAACGCTCCAGGACCTCTCCCGCAGTGAGGTGGGCAACGTCCTCAAAGCGGGTCGAATTTCCTGCCGCTTTTGCTTGTGTTCCAATCATTCTCTTCGCCGATCTCTTCTGATGATCCACACGTGCCTTGGAAGGCTACGATCAGACATACGTTAAGTATTTGTTTCGATTCGTTGCTCGATATCTGCTGGTTGGGAGTTCCCCGGTTCACCGGCAGATGATGCTTGATGGTGAATCGGGGTCGATCCCCCTATTGACCAGGGGGACCGGCCCCTCACCCTTTACCAGTTCGGTGCAAGAAGCACGGGCCCGGCGGCGTGCTCTACCGGGTAGACCAGCACCTGCTTCCCGTTTTGCCACTGGCGCCAGCCCTCTGTCAGAACCGCCTTGTTCTCTTTATCAAACTTGATCGGTCCCCGAATGGTTACGAAATCCGTGGCCGAAAGGGCATCTCGAACCTTCTCCCTGTCGAAACTCCCCGCTCTCTGAACAGCATCCGCAATGATCTGCACGGCGAAATACCCCGCCCCCACGGGCAAACCAATAAATTTGGCGTTGGGATTCTGCGCATAATAGTCATCCACCATTCTCTTGTTACCAGGATACTTGTAGGCTTCATCCCAGGTGCCGCAGGAGAGAATGTAGTTTGCATCTTCACGCAACGCATCCCAGTATCCCCCTAGATCAGGGCCCCTTTGGGAGAAGTGAAGCTTGGGGCGCCAGCCTAGCTCTTTCATCTGTTTGGGAACGGTAAGACTCTGCGGGGGAATGTAGGTCGTACACACGATCTCGGCTCCGGCTTTCCGGGCCGCCATTATCAGGGATGAGAAATCGGTAGTGGATGGAGAGTATTTTTCATAGGAAACGATCTCGATTCCGTGTTTCGGGCAGAGCTCGCGAACAGCCGCCCCGGTCTCTATGCCCCAATCGTCCTTCAATTCCCAGTAGGCAAGTTTTGTAGGCCTTTTGTCCTTGGGAATCGATTCAATGACGCCAATCATCGATTCCGCATCCATGGTGCCGTTGTCCCAGGCGCGAAAGGTGTATTTATAACCCTGCTTCAGCGGGGCATCCACTGCGAGCGTCACCGCTACCCAGGGCACCTTGTTTTTTTCAGCGGTCGCCAGCTGCGCCACATTCATTCCACTCCCGAATCCGCCCAGGTAGGCTAAGACCTTGTCCACGGAGTGGAGTTTCTCCATCCGGCTTACGGTCTTTGTTGTGTCTGACTCGTCATCCAAAAGGATCAACTCCAGCGGGAGCTTCTTGCCGAATTCCTTTACAAAGACACCGCCATCGGCATTTATGTGTTTTACACAAAGTTCATAGCCTGCCTTCAGGTCTCTACCCCCGGCCGCATACGCCCCGGTGACGGAAACCACGGCCCCGATCTTGATCGACTTGGGCGCCGGGTCGGAACAATACCCCGCTGAAGGGAAACCTGCCAGCACCAGCAAAATGCACATACACATTAACCATGTTAACAATTTCTTCTCTCTCATGGGTGTCCTCCTGGAAAATGGTTCTTTGCCATAGGATTCTATTGTGAGCAAGAATCACCGCCTTCAGCCTCTTTCTGCAAAACGGGCTTCACTTGCCGCCATCGAAGTTTCTTAGGGATGGAAGCCAAGCCGCCCGGTAGGAAGAGAATGACCAAGATAAGGACAACGCCAAAGATAAGAATGCTTATTTCACCCAGTGTATGAGTGAACGCCTCCTTCAGAATCACAAAGAATATGGAGCCAAGAACAGGTCCGGCAACCGTACCGGCCCCTCCAACGAAGGTGATGAGGATGGGCTCAAAGCTCCAGAGCAGCGCAAAAGGCACATAGTAATAATAGCTGATGTAGAAGAAGGCAAACAGGCCGCCGCCCAAACCGACAACGAAGCTGCTGAGAGCAAACGCCGTCATCTTATATTTAAAGACGTTTATTCCTATGGCCTGGGCGGCATCCTCGTCATCACGGGTGGACAGGATGGCCAGCCCCAATCGAGAATTGAATACCCGGTCGACAACCACGATAACGGCGGCTGAAAGCCCGAGGGCGAGGTAATATCGGAAAAGCAGGCTGTAACCTTCAAGATACTGCCTGGGAACAAAGCTGACTCCCGGGAGAATATTGCCGATCGTGATCCTGCCTATGATCGCAAGAGCAAGGGTTCCAATGGCGAAGTAATGGCCCCTCAACCGCAAAGAGGGAATCCCGATGAAAGCGGATAAAACAACTGAAGAAAGACCTCCTGCCAAGAGGGCAAGGTAGAAGGGGGTCCCGCCAATCCAGGCCAATCGCGCCACCAGGGCGCCGATCCCAAAGAAGGCTGCCTGCCCTACGTTAAGCAGCCCAGCGTAGCCCACCATAATATTTGAACCCTGGGAGATGATGATGTACAGAAATAGGAGGAACAAAACATTAAGAATGTAGTCCCCCTTGATGTAAATCGGGAGAAATGCCAAAACAGCAACAATGAACAGGAAAATGAGGAGTCTTTTCTTATCGCCTCTCATCAGAGTCCAGCTCTTCCCCTGAACAACCCCTGGGGCCTAAAGAGTAACACCAACACAAATACGACGAGACCGGCCATTCCCATATATGGGGCGCCCACCAGGTAGACACTCATCGCCTCGATCAGCCCGAGAAAAAAGCCCGCAGGGAGGATTGCGTTAATGTTTCCCACTCCCGCCAGAATCACCAGGACCAGACCATAATTGCTCCACTCCACTCCGATCCCGGGGCTAATGACCCGCATGCTGATCACCGATGCGGCCGGGGCGGCGATCAATATGGAAAGGGCAAAGGAGACAAGGTACGTGCGAGCAACGTTAATTCCCATCAATTGGGAGGCCTCCCAATCCTGCGCGGTGGCCCGGATGGCCTTGCCGAAATAGGTTTTGTTGAGAAACAGGTGGAGCGCAATCACCACGATGATGGCCAGGACGATTGTCCCCAATCCAATGTAAGGCAGCCGCAGGCCGTAAAGATCGATTACCTTTCCGGAATAGGAAGTGGTGACGGCCCTTTCATCAGCGGTCCAAAGGAGAATCGCTATATTTTCGAACACCAGCATGAGGCCGAAGGAGATGAGCAGGGAGCTTTTCAGCCTGTCGATGACGGGGAATTTCAACAGCCATGAATACACCGCCACATACAAGATTGCGCCTAAGACAAAGAGCGCGACCATCAGGATTGGAATGGAAATGAAGGGGTCAAAGCCCCATAACCTGAACAGCCAATAGGTGCCATAGGAGCCGAGTATGATGAAATGCCCCTGGGCGACATTGAGGTAGCCCATGATCCCATAAGCCAGAGAGAGTCCCAGCGCCACCATTCCGTACAGCGCACCGTTGATCAAACCATAAGTGGCAAACTGCATAATTTCCATTAGGGGGCTTCTCCTGACCCGGAGGGAAGGCCTAAATAGGCGTCCTTCACCCTCTCGTCCTCTAGTAAAGCCTTCGCATTGTCTTGCCCTACAATCCGACCGTTTTCTATGATGTAACCTGTTTCCGCCAGTTCCAGTGCCAGGACCACATTTTGTTCAACCAGGAGGATGGCGATGCCGCTGGATTCGTTAATCTGTTTAATGACCTCAAATATGTTTTCCACAACAAGGGGGGAGAGCCCCAATGTGATCTCGTCCAGCAGGAGAATTTTCGGCAGAGACATCAAGGCCCTTCCGATCGCCAACATCTGCTGCTCTCCACCGCTCAGCGTTCTTGCCGGTTGACCTGTCCGTTCCTTAAGCCTCGGGAAGATCTCATAAACCCACTCAAGGCTCTTTTCCTTCACTCGCCTCGCCTGGCTGAGATAGGCTCCTATCTCCAGATTCTCAAGCACACTCATATCAGGGAAAAGCCGTTTCCCCTCGGGGACCATACATATGCCCATTTCGACAATCTTGTAAGGTCTCTCCCGATCCAGCCTCACATTCTGAAACTCTATTTTCCCCTTTCTAGGCTTAAGCATCCCCGAGATGGCTTTTAGGACCGTACTTTTCCCCGCTCCATTTGCGCCTACAAGCGACACGACTTCCCTCTCTTTCACAGCGAGAGAGACCCCCCACAACACTTGAAGGTCGCCATAGTAGGCGTCGATATGATCAACGCTCAGCATAACGCTTCCCCAAGTAAGCCGCGATGACTGTTTTGTTGGTCGTTATCTCCCGGGGTTTACCTTCAGCTATCTTCTCGCCTGCATTCATGACGACAATCCTGTCGGATATCCCGATGACGACCTTCATGATATGCTCAACGATGATCACCGTTATCCCGAAGCTTCTTATCTCCCTTATCAAACGTATGGCATCTTCCGTCTCTACCGGATTCAGTCCACACATGGACTCGTCCAACAAAAGCAGATCCGGTTTCGTCGCCAATGCCCTGGCAATCTCCAGCCTTTTACGATCCGCGAGGCCGAGTTGCCCGGCCAGAACGGACTTTTTCCCACCGAGGCCCGTAAATGCCAATATCTCTTCCGCTTCTGTCCTCGCCTGCTTCAGGCTCCTGATCGGCTTACTCCCGTAAGTTCTGCCTGCGACCACATTCTGCAGAGCGGTCATCTCGGCAAAAGGTTTGACGAGCTGAAACGTCCTGACGATTCCGGCCTCGCATATCCGGTGGGGCTTAAGCCTCGTGATCTCCTTGCCCCTGAATTCCACCCTCCCCCCGTCCGGCATCAGAAAGCCACTGATGAGATTAAACAGCGTTGTCTTTCCTGACCCATTCGGCCCAATCAGCCCTAGGATTTCTCCCTCATGAACCGTAAAACTTACCTTTCTGACCGCCACCAAACCGGCAAAGGATTTGAACAATTCCTCTGTTCTGAGGATTGGGCTACTCTTCTGCTCAATCATATGTTGCCGCCTTAAACTACACTTTCCGATTTGTATAGGGAAACATGCTCATATGTGTCAAGGTGAAAAGGCATTCGCTCCGGGTACTCATCTCAAAAGTGTCCACCTGATCAGACCTGTCAAAACAAAAGCAGAGAAACACGAAAGGGATTGGTATGGGTCTAGTTCAGTTTATTTCCGCTTGACGAGGCACATAATTGATGTACTTCATAATGGAATGAATAGAGCATCTCATTGAATGATCAGGCTCGGCAGCCACGTGACAAGCTGAGGAAAAAAGATCACGGGAAGCATGCCAATGAGATAGAGCAACCAGTAGGGGGTCGAGCCCCGCATGATATCCTGCAAGCTGATCTCGGGCGGTGAGACACCCTTTAGCACGTAAAGAACGACGCCGACGGGTGGGGTTATCGGTGCTATACCGATGTTGATCACTGTCAACACCCCGAACCAGTAGAGGTCGAAGCCGAGCGTCTTGATAATGGGCAGAAAGATTGGGATAGAGATAAAGAGGAGCGAGGCCGGGTCAAGGAAGCAACCGCCGAAGAGCAGCAGTAAATGCATAATCGCAAAAATGACCCACTTCGAGACGGCCAGCGAGATTACGAACTCCGTGAGATTCGATGCAAAACCCAGTTCCACGAGTATCTGGGTGAAGAGCATGCCCCCAATCAGTATGTACATTACCATGCAGTTGACTCGCACCGTTGCGAGAAGAATCTGCTTGAATGTTGCCCATGTAAAACGTTTGTAATACCACAGGAGAGCGATGGATCCGCAGGCGCCCATGGCCGCTGCTTCGCTGGGCGCCGCTACGCCTCCCCAAATGGTTCCCAGAACCAAAAGGATCAGTCCGACGAATGGCAGGATGTATAGCGTTACTCTCATCCTTTCTATGAAGGAAGGCGCCCCTTTGGGGTCGAGGGGTGCGAGGCTCGGATTCGCCAGGACGCGTCCCATGACGTACAGGCCGAAGATCACCGCAATAACGAGACCGGGGAGCAGGCCCCCGTAGAACAGCCGACCGATGGAGATTTCAGCGAGAAATCCGTAGATGACCATCGGTATGCTCGGGGGAATGATGACGGCAAGACCGGCTCCCCCGGCTATTGCTCCGAGCCCGAGGCCTTTGTCATACTTCCGCTTCAGCAGTTCGGGGATGATCGCCGGGCCAAGGGCTGAGCAGGTTGCCGGGGCAAAGCCGGTGACGGCGCCAAATATCGTGCAGCAACCGATGGCCGTTACGGCAAGACCTCCAGGGAGTCGACCGAACCATGCGTCGATCATCTTGAACGCATCGGCACCTACACCGCTTATGGCGACGCATTCCCCCATAAAGATGAAAAGGGGAATCGCTATCAGCAGAAAGTTCGCGTTTGTCGAATAGGCCGTCGAGGCGACAGTCATGAGGCCGTCGAAGCCCCAAAGCAGATACATGACCACAATAGAGACGAACGAGAGCGAGAAAGCTACCGGAACACCGATGTAAAGCAGCAGGAGTAGGAAAAAGAAACAAAGCATCGAGTAAATTAGCCATTCCATGCATTCACCTCTCGACCGTCGTCCGGCAATCTCGCGAACCCTATTCGCATCCGACTATCTCCTAGGGTCCGATGCTGTGGGTTTATACTCCATGAGATCCCTGGCGATTTTCGAGACTGCCTGCAGAAGCAGCAGGAAGCCCCCGAAAGGCACCACGACGTAACTTGGGAAGAGATGCAACCGGCTGAAGGACGAGGTCCGCGCGTGCAGATTATCAAGGGCCAGTTCCCAGCCTTTCCATATGAGGATCAATGCGAGGGCGCACGCAAGTACGCGGGCAGTGGTCCTGAGAACGAGTTGGGTACGAGGAGAGAACTGATCCAGAAACATCGGAATATTTGCGTGCGCTTCGACCTGGAGCGCATAAGCCCCCCCCAGAAAGACAGCCCCCACCAGGACGAACTCCGATAAATCGAGCGCCCAGTGGGGAGGCAAGTTAAAGAGGTACCTCATGAGAACCGCGTAACAATTGAACAAAGCGAGTGCTACCACAGTGATGCCTGCCACCAACCCCATCACTCTGCACACCTTGTCTATGAGGCGGATCATTTGTAAACCCAGCATACGTTTTCCTCGCGGCGATGAGAGAGGATTGGGCTGGCCGCGGCTACCCGCGGCCAGCCTAAACATTGGCACTATTATCGGCCTGCCTTCTTGTATGCCTTTTCGAAAGCAGTGATCATGCTGTCGGCCAACTTCGGGGAGAGCTTGCGGGCATCTTCCACGGCGGCATTCTGGATCGTCGCGGTCATGGCTTTTTTCATGGCCTCCGGTGGATCCCAGAAGTTCATTTTCTGCTCGGGGAATTTCTTCATTAGGACTTGGTCCATCTTCTCCCAGTGCACGGCCGCCATTTTGGTGATTTCCTTCCCAGCATCCATTAACGCATTCTGCATCTCCTTAGACAGTTTATTCCAGGCCCTCAGGCTGATGCAGACTTCCCCCGTTGCCCAGGTGACAGGGTGGGCAATCCCGAACTTCGCAAACTCATACTCCCTGAATGTGTTGAGCGCCGGGAGATTTCTCACGGCTCCGTCGATCACGCCCCTCTCTAGGGCCATATAGACCTCTGTGGTGGGAGTAGTGGTCGGGACCGCCCCCAAGGCGTTGACCACATAAGGGGCAAAACCTCCTGCCGCACGAATTTTGAGGCCCTTGAACTCCTCGATCTTGCTAATAGGCTTCTTTATGAAGACGAAGAACGGAAAGACCTGGATCTCACCGAGGGTCTTTGCCTTCAGCGTTTTCTCAAACACAGGCGCCATAATATTCCGCACCGCGTAGTAGGCCTCCGGCTCCGACTGATAGGAGCGGTAGGTAGGATAGGAATCGGCGATAGCAGCTTCTGGAACCTGGCCCGAATGGTAGCCGAGAGATGTGTGGAAAACGTCGATGGCGCCGGTAGCGGCGGATGAAGGGAGATCCTTCTCTTTGATGTACTCCGGCCCCCCGACCCATTTAATTTGGAGCTGCCCTTTGGACTTCTCCTTCACGAGGTCAAAGTACTTGAAATACATCTCGGCGAATGGAGACGTCTGCGGCCAGGCCCCCCCCGCCTTGAGGACCACAGGTTCAGCGCCAAACAGTTTGGCAGGACTGAGACTGCCGATGACGCAAAGAGACGCTACGGCCACCAAGAAAACTGCGAGTTTTTTCATGCTACTCCCCCCTTAAAATGATTCGATTGTCGAAGAATTACACCTTTGACACCCTGCAGGGCAGGCCCCTTATGTTAAAAGAGCCCACCTCTTTATTAAAAGGCGGATTGTCACTGGTCAGGACGTTATAGCTTGAATCAGCAAGGCCAAACAAATCTGTTTCGGCTCTTTCTGGAAACCACCATGCGTAATCGGCCACTACCACGCGAGGGTCTACCCGACTCGAGATCTCGGCCCTTTGCTTTATCCTTCCTCGGGCGGTTTCGATGTATACCCAGTCGCCATGTTCAATCCGGAGCATTGCGGCAGTGTCAGGATGTATATGTACCAGGGGATCAGGGTGTAAGGTCCTGAGGCTCGGTATCTGTCTGCCCCCCGAATGGCGGTAACCCTCCAGTTTGCGCGTCGTGCAGAGAAGCGGATATTTTTTGGCCAGGTCAGAATCGAGCAGTGGAATTTCAGGTGGTTCAAGGTATTCCGGTAAAGGCTCGAAGCCAAGTTGTTCGAGCTCTGACGAGTAAATCTCGACCTTTCCGGACGGTGTTTTGAAGCCGCTTTTTTCATATTGCTTATACTCTTTAGGTTTTCCCGGACCGACATACACGTTCACGTCCTTGAATTCCTTAAACGTCAGGCCGGCCGGCTTCAAGATCGCATCCCAGAACTCATCGATGCTTTTCCAGAAATACGGATCCAAATCGAGCTTTCTTGCCAAACCGTTTATGATCTCATGGTCAGATCGGCATTGACCGATCTGCGCAACCTTTCGCTGCATCTGAGCGAGCGTTCCGATCGGGTTCATCTGCACTCCGTCGTATTCCAGGTGGGTGGCTGCCGGGAACACGATATCCGCCATTGCCGCGGTCGGCGTCATGAACATGTCCGACACGGCAAGAAAATCAAGTTTTTTAATTGCCTGGAGGGTTCTTCGGGTATTCGGCCACGACGAGAGGGGATTCGATGCCAGAACAAACATGGCCCGAATGGGGTAGGGTTCTTCTTCGAGGACACCTTTTACAACCGACATGGGGGTGGCGTACCTGAAATCGGGCAGTAGACCGGCGTCGACATTCTTGTTGCGCTCTTCTTTCGTCAATTTATGCCGAAGCTCCATTTCATGGGACCAGCGTCCGTGTATATCGATCTGCGCGGATTTGCTGTTTGGATCGCAGTCCCGAAAGCCCGAGCCGTGCGTCTCCAGTTCGCCGCCCGGCACGCCGATGTTGCCTGTTATCGCCATCAGAATTCCAATGGCGCGGCAGGTCTGAAAACTGTTCAACCCGTGATCGAGGGCATTGCCCCATTCTACGTGGCTCGGTTTGTTTGTGGCATAAAGTCTGGCGGCCTTCACGATCAGGTCTTCAGGAACCCATGTTATGCGAGCAACACGTTCTGGGGGGTAGGCCTGAACATGAGACTTCAACCTTTCAAAGCCGACGGTCCACTGTTCGACAAAGGCCCTGTCGTACAATCCTTCATTGATCACGATGTTCATCATACCTAGGGCCAGCGCCAGATCAGACCCAGGTCTGATCTGCAGCCAGAGATCGGACGCTTTTGCAATTCCTGTTTGTAAGGGATCGATTGATATGACTTTCGTTCCTTTCGAGAGAGCCTGAGAAAAATTCCTGTATATGCAAGACCGTGTGGCCGCAATATTTGCGCCCCACACAATGACGCATGCAGGTGGGTGAGCGTAGTCGGCTGCGGGCAGAAACCCAAGCGTAAACTCCAGGGCGAGCATCTTTGGTATCCAGCAGACATGATCCGAACAGACGACATTCGGTGTGCCGAAGGCATTGCCCAGTCGAACGAGCTGCGTATCCATCGGTCCCTTTGCTGAGCCGTGAACCATGACCACTGCCTCTGGACCCGATTCCTTTTTGACTTTATTGAGGGACTCTGCCGTAAGGGCAAAGGCGTCGTCCCATGGAATTTGCCGCCACTTGCCCTCACCCCTTTCCCCGACCCTTCTAAGTGGATGTACGAGACGGGCAGGGTTATACAGATATTCCAGAGCAGCCCGGCCTATTTTGCATAAACCGCCACGGTTGGACGGGCTCTCAGGATTACCCCTCACTCTAATGGGTTTACCCTCTTCGAGCTCGATTAACACGCCGCAACAAGCGTTACAAAGGCCACACGCACTCTTCACTTCCTCATGTTTGCCCATTGAGCCTCCTAGATATCTTCGATGACAGCTCGGCCTCGCAGCAAGTACCCGGGCAATCTCCAGTCGATTTCGATCGATCAGCTGCAGATGCTCCATTGGGTCCTATGATACCCAGGACCAGCCGTATGTCCGGTGGTGATCGTTATAAATCCGCCTTATTTTATACTCGTAGAAACCATTCCCGGTCTTGCGTCCGAGCCAACCCGCAGTCACCATTTTCCTCAGCAGAAGGGGCGGTGCGTACTTGGCTTCCCGGGTCTTCTTCATACAAAGATTCGGCGATGGAAAGTCGGTGTCCAGACCGATGAAGTCGATCACCTCCAGAGGCCCCATGGGGTGGTTCACGGCCATTTTCATGGAGATGTCTATCTCCTCCCGTGTGGCAATCCCGGCCTCCAGCATCCTGATCGCCCCCAGGAGGAAGGGGGTGAAGAGCCGCGTCACGATGAACCCGCCCACATCGGGCGCAACGACCACCGTCTTGCCCAGGGTTGCGCCCCATTTCTTCGCCATCTCCACGGTCTCCGGGCTTGTCATGATCGTCTTGACCAGCTCCAGGAGCTGCATGACCGGCGCCGGGTTGTGGAAATGCATGCCGATCAGTTTGTCCCCTCGTTTGGTCGCAGCCGCCATATCGGTTACGGACAGTCCCGAGGTGTTTGTGCCGAAGATGGTCTCCGGTTTGCACATCCTGTCGAGGTCGGCAAAGAGCTTCTTCTTCAGTTCCAGATCCTCCGGCACGGATTCCTCCACAATATCGCACTCCGCGAGGTCTTCGATTCTCGTACTGGTCTTGATCCTGCCCATTACCGCATCCAGCTCAGCCTGGGACATCTTTCCCTTTTCGACCCTGCCGGCGAGCCTCTTCTGAATCACCTTGAGGTTCTTGTCGATTCTCTGCTGAGCGGTGCCGACGGCAACTACGTCGTACCGGCAAAGACCTGGGCAATCCCTGCTCCCATCTGACCAAATCCCAGTATTCCAAGCTTCTTAGGTTCCATGGCTCTCTCCTTTTTGCCTCTATGCCATTCCTCTATTTTTTATGAAGTCTCTCAAAGTTCTCTTGTCGTGCTTTCCTGCTTCGGTCATCGGCAATGTGTCCACAAACTCGAAGCTTTCAGGTATCAGAAGCTTCGAGGCTCCCTTTGCCTCCATGAACGCCCTGATCTCTTCGGGATCCAGCCTCATTCCAGCCGCCGGCCTCACAAACGCGCAAACGCGCTCGCCCAAGTCCTTGTCCGGGATGCCTATGACAGCAGCGTCTGCAACCCCGGGGTGAGCACAGAGCAGGTCTTCCACCTGTGCCGGGCTGATGTTCTCTCCGCCGCGAATGATGATATCCTTTATTCTTCCGGTGATCTTCAAGTACCCGCGCTCATCGATTCGAGCCTGATCACCGGTTCTGAAAAAACCGTCATGGGTGAAGCTCTTCCTGTTTTCTTCAGGATTCTTGAGGTAACCTGCAAATATTCCCGGGCCTTTGACCGCCAGTTCTCCGTCGCGGTTGATCGGCAGGGAATTCCCTTTCTCATCGAGAATCCTCACTTCCTCATAAGGACAACAAGGCTTCCCCACACTGCTGCAGATCGTTTCAATTTCATCATTCAAACGTGTCCGGCAAAGCAGACCCTCGCTCATTCCAAATTCCACGATGTAGGCGCTATCCAGCCTTTCATGAACTTTCCTGATCAAATCCGGTGTGCTCGGCTCGCCTCCCGCTGCGATCTTCTTCAGCGAACGAAGATCAAAGCTTCGCAACTCCTCCATTTCGATGATCCGCTTGACAAGGCTCGGCACCGCGGGCATATAGGTGACCTTCTCGGATTGAATCAAATTGCAGATGTCCGCAGGTCTGGTGGAGTCTGCCAGAACCAGCTTGAAACCAAAGAGCATTGAGCCGACAACGTTGAGCAACGCCAGGTTGTGGCCTACGGGCACGGCAATCAGCGCCACATCCCCCGGATTCATTTCCCAGCCCTTATGTTGGAACTCGACGTTGCAGATGTAATCGCAGTGGGTCCGGGGGATCCCTTTCGGCAAACCCGTTGTCCCTCCGGATGGAAGCACATGGGCCACGTCGAAAGGTTCGGGCCTCCTCTGATCGATCAGCCGCCGATCGTTCTCGTTCACTTCGTGATGGAGAAGATCTTCCAGGGAAGCAGTGAACGGCGGCCCAGGGTCCTGCGCCCGAACGGAGATCAGGTGTTTCAGCTGCGGGTTCTTTTCTTTCACCTCGTCCATGAAAGATCGGTAATCGATCTTCCGGTAGACGTCCGGCACGACCCATGCCTTTGCCTCGGTAAGGCGGGCGATGTGGCTCACCTCCAGTTGCTTGTACCCTGAGATCAGGATCACGGGCACCACGCCGATTTTCTGCATGGCAAAGTAGGCGATCACATACTCGGCCCAGTTCGGGAGTTGGAGAAGCACACACTCTCCCTTCTCGAGACCCAATCGGAGAAGGCCCGCCGCAAAACGGTCTGCTTTTTCTCTGACTTCTTGGCCGGTAAGCCTCACCTTTCCGTCCACGACGGATTCCTTGTCCGGAAAGACATCGGCAAATCTGTCCAATATGTCTCCCAGGGTTAGGCCAAGCCACCACCTGTTCCTGCTGTATCTCAGAACATCCTCCTCCCTGCGTAAGGGAATCACGCTCTCGCTCACTGCAATCTCCAAATCGGCAATCCGTCTCCAGACACCTGGCGCAGGTTTCTCATGCTTCGTCTCAGCCTTCCTTCTTGATCTTCACCGTACGTGCGCCGCTCGGCAGAAAAGGATCCGGAGCATTGAGGTTTCCCTCGGGCCAACGGCTGCAGTTTACCTTTTCGTATCTTGAGTCGGCCTCAAGGCACCAGTTGCATGCCATGCAGCGGACCAGTTCCTTTTCTCTCCCTTCCTTTGCTTTGACGGGCCAGTCGGGATCGCACAAGAGAGCGCGGCAAAGCCCTATCATGTCCGCCTTTTCCTGCTGAAGGACCCGCTCGGCATGCGAGGGTTCTCTGATCTTTCCCGCGGTGATGATCGGGGTATTGAAACCGGCCGCCCTCACCGCATCCCTGATTCCCTCGGCAAGATAGACGTGAGTTCCGTCCGGCCACCAGTGCCAGGGGCTCATTCGGTGGCCGCTGTATCCGGACATGGGATCCGGTGGGTTTTCAGGCGCCGGGGTGAGGGCGTCTTCGAAACGACTTCCTGCAGAAACGCTGATGTAATCGACCCCCAGCTCCGCAAATTTCTGAGCGATCACGGCGCTCTGAGCCAGCGTGTTGCCTGACACACAGAAATCCTCGCCGTTAATCCGGATCCCCAGAGGATAGTTCTCACCCACAAGCCCCCGCACCGCCTGATACACCTCGATTGGCAGTCTCATGCGGTTTTTCAGCGTGCCTCCGTATTCATCCGCTCTCGTGTTTGAACGGGAAAGAAAGGAGGACAGGACGTATGCATGGGCCATGTGAAGTTCTATAAAATGGAATCCCGCATCCATCGCCCGTTTTGCAGCGGCCACATGGTTTTCTACGATCTGAGGCAGATCCTCTTTCTTGAAATCTTCAACCTTCTGCCTCCACCCGGACTTCGCGAGCTTCAAATGCTGCATAATTTGAATCCCTATCCCTACCTCCTTGTTGACGTCCTGAATCCCACGCACAACGGTGGCGAGCCCGGGAACAAAATCGTCGCTGCTGATTCGAAGATTGTAGGGGCTCTTTGAAGGGATGATCACCGCAGCTTCCACAACAATGGCACCAACCCCCCCTTTCGCTTCCCTCTGGTACCTCTGGATAAGATTCTCCGTTACCGCACCTTCCTGGGTCGTGAGACCGGTAACCATGGATGTCCGCATCACCCGATTCGGAAAGGTAACGCTTCTCATGGCGATCTTTGAGAACAATTTTTCATATTTCATAGTCTCATCTCCGTGTGATCGGTTCATTGCTTCTGCCGGAGCAACGTCAACGCTCTTTTCGAAAAGCCGCCGGGCCGGCGGGGCGATTGTTTTCATAATGGCCCAGTTCATCCGAGATGTTCCGTGCCGTTTTCGTCACCTCGTTCCTGATTGTTCCTATTTCCTTTCTTGAGATAGAGGAAGAGATGAATCCCACTCCGATTGCCGCAACGACGCTCCCCGTAAAGTCCATGATAGGCGCAGCAATCCCTGTGATCCCCTCGATGGCCTCTTCTTCATCGATGTAATATCCCTGGTCACGGATCTCCTTGAGCCTTTTTTTGAACTCCTTCACGTTCGTGATGGTCTTTCTGGTGAGCGGAATCAACGGACGTTTGCTGAGGAGTCGGTCCACCTCACTCTCAGGGAGATGGGCCATGAGCACATGACCGAGCATCCCGAAATAGGGAGGCCTCCGGTGTCCGATATGGGAGGCAAATCGGATATCCTTGCGAGGATCTTCTTTCTTGTCAATGTAGACGAGCTCCTCGTCCCTGAGGATCCCGAGGAGAGTCGTTTTTCCAACTCTGACCTGCAACTGCTCCGCATAAGGGGAAGTGACCTTTCTCAGCGAGAAAGAGCTCAGGACAACCCCTCCGAGTTCGAAGAGCCTCATTCCGAGAGAATACTGTTTGGTGCCGGAGTCATATCTCAGGAAGTTGTACGTCGTGAGAGTCGAACACAATCTGAAGACAGTCGGTTTTGGCAAACCGACCGCCTTGGAGAGCTGGTCCAGGGTGAAGGTTTGCATCTCTATGTTGAAAGTGCAGAGGATTTGCAGAGCCCTTTCAAGTGACCTGTTAAAAAATCCGGGGTTGTTCCTGTCCGTCATTCATTTCACTCTATGAAATAACAATCCATTCCATGAAATTTATTTATTCCTGATCATTTCTCTTGTCAAGAAAAAGTTTTTCAGGGGTTGGATTTCCGTGAAGTGCGACGCGGACAGGAGGGTCAGACGGTTTATCGGACTGCATCGGGAAAACGACCGGATTTCTCCCGCAGTGTGTCCAGTGAGTCGCGGGAGCCGAAATGACAGGTGCGATCAACTTCACTTTTCCCGGGGGGGCATCAGAGCAGGGCGTCGTGCGGGGAGAAAAAGAACGGGCGGGGGAGAGCCCCCGCCCGGAAAGGAATCGTCACGTAATCGTTCGGCTGATCAACCGCCGAACGTCTTCATGATAGCGCCAAGCATGGGCTCCAGATCCGGGATCTTGAAAACCATGATCAGGCAGATCAGCAGCGCATAGATACAGAGAGACTCGATCAGGGCCAGACCGATAATCATGGTGGTCATGATTTTTCCGCCGGCCTCGGGATTGCGGGCCGTTCCCTGCATTGCCCCATTAATGGCATTCCCCATTGCGAGGCCTGTTCCGAGTGCCGCCACTCCGATGCCGAATCCGCATGCAATCGCGATCCCGAAAAAGCTCCAAAGACCGGCGGCCGCAGCAGAGCCGTCCTGCGCCAGTGCGAGCGACCCCCACCCGAGTACCTGAACGATCGTTGCTGTGCTGATGAAACCCTTTTTCAACATAGAATCCCCCTTTCTTTTTTCTTTGCCTTCTTCCACTTTCTTTGCCTTCTTCCACACAATTCCTGCCACCAAGACACAAAGGCACCAAGAATTCCATTCCGTTTCTTCTTTGTGTCTTAGCGGTTTAGTGGCCGATTCTCCTACCCGGCCCTTCCACCTTCCGCTTTCCGACTTCTACCTTTCTTAATGTGCCTCCTCCATAGCGCCCGTAAAGTAGACGATGGACAGGAGGATGAACACCACCGACTGGATAAAGCTGACAAGGATACCCAAGAAGAGGATGGGCAGCGGGGCAAGGTAAAGTCCCGCAAGGGCGAAAAGTATGCCCAGGATCGTTTCCTTCCCGAAGATGTTTCCGAAAAGTCGAATGGACAGGGACATCACCCGTGCAAAATGGCCGATGAGTTCGATAATGATCATGAGCGGGGCAAGAGGCCAGACCGGTCCCACAAAATGCTTGAGGTACTTCGCACCGTGAAATTTGAACCCGATCACATGGGTCAGCACGAAAGTGCAGACGGCCAGGGAAAGGGTCGTGTTCAGGTTGGCTGTGGGAGAAAAGAAGCCGGGGACAAGTCCAATCAGATTTGAAAAAAGAATGTAGAGAAAAAGGGTTGCAATAAAGGGGAAAAAGGCCCTTCCCTCTTCTCCCGTTATTTCGACCATGAAGTTTTCCAGCCCCTCCACAATGATCTCGACGAAGTTCTGTTTTGTCCTGGGAATCATCTGAATTCCCTTGACCAGCAATCCCGCTCCGACAATGAGGATGGCCATGATAAGCCAGGAGTGGATCACATGAGAATATTGATGAGCAAAATGGCCGAGCCCCATTGCAGCCAGAATCTCGTTCAGAAAATAGTAATGATGTACCATCTTCAGATCGCCCCCTCGTTCTTCATTCTGATCGCCTTCTGAATCCCTATGATTACGACACTCAGGTAGATGGTGGACAATCCCACCGCCAGTCCGACAGGGTCGATGCGGCCCTGTCCCACGAGGAAGTACAGAATTATCCCGAGCCCCAGAAGCCGAAAATAGTACTTGGCAATAATGGAAGCCTTCCCCCTCTTCATTTCACCTTTCAGTGAAAACGCACGGGAGATCGTATGCTGGAGGAGGCTAAAGTTCGCTATGATGATCAACCCTCCCACGAGAACCCCTATTCCTTGAGCCCTCCCCCATAAGGAAAAACTGCCGGAGCAAAGGATCAGCAGGATGAGCCAGTTCAGGGTGCGCAGTTCCCTGTAAAGCGTCTTCCAGTCCATCCGTTTACCGTTCTTGTTTCTTGAGCTTCTTGTACATCAGGTGGAGATTCTTGAACGCCGCCACAATGCCGAAGCCGGTAAAAATTATCAGCAGCCACGGCCCGCTCCCTAACCTGCTGTCCAGGTAATTCCCGACAAGGGCGCCGATGCCAATAGAAAAAGCCATAGTCAGACCCACCGTGCTTAGAAAGCCGAGGGTCTTGAACAACTCTCTTGTTTCTTTATCCATTAGGCTGGCCCGGCATCCTTCTCGACCCGGGCGCGGCGAGCGGTATGCGCCCAGTCTCTAGCACAGCGGTTCATAGCAAGTCAACAGGGAAATGCGAGGCAAATGCGACTTAATCACAGAGAAGCAAAGCTATTCCTGGCACATTCAATTGTATGCAAGAGACTTTCCTCATCGTGCGCAGTTGAGAGAAACCAGCATTCGAATGCGGACGGGGCGAGATAGATGCCTTGTTGCAGCATTCTAGTGTAGAACTTCCTGAATTTGTCCGTGTCGCAACCCTTTGCCGAGGCAAAGTCCGTGACAGCTTTTCCCGTGAAAAAGAGGGTGCCCATGGATCCTATTCTATTTACGACTATGTTCACCCCTACCGATGAGGCCGCCTTCAGAATACCTTCAAAGAGAATCTCCCCCTTTTGGTCCAGTTCTCTATAGGTCCCCGCTTTCTCGAGCGCTTTCAAAGTAGCGATTCCTGCCGTCATCGCCAGGGGATTTCCTGACAGAGTGCCTGCCTGGTATATCGGTCCTTCAGGCGCTACCTGCTCCATGAGATCCCTTCTTCCCCCGTACGCACCAACCGGAAGCCCGCCTCCGATGATTTTGCCCAGGCATGTAAGATCGGGGAGGATCCCGAACAGCAACTGCGCGCCTCCGGGGCTCACGCGAAAACCCGTGATCACCTCGTCAAAGATGAGCAGAGAGTCGTGCTTCAGGGTTATCTCTCTTAACCCCTCCAGAAAACCCTCTTCCGGAATCACCACACCCATATTGCCTGGGATAGGCTCTACGATGACTGCTGCGATTTCACGGCCGTGACTCTTAAAGGCCGCGGCAACCGCTTTCGAGTCATTGAACGGCAGAGAAATGGTGCTGCAGGCAAGCCCCTCCGGAATACCCGGGCACCCGGGAATCCCCAGGGTTGCCACTCCCGAGCCGGCCGAGACAAGAAGGCTGTCCCCGTGGCCGTGATAACAGCCATCGAATTTTACAATTTTGTCCCTCCCCGTAACACCCCGCGCAAGCCTGACTGCGCTCATAACGGCTTCTGTGCCGGAATTCACCATTCTGACCATTTCGACAGAGGGTACAAGCCTGGTTATCGCCTCGGCCATCTGCACTTCCAACTCCGTCGGCGCCCCGTAGCTGGTGCCTTTATCGATTCCCTGGGCCAGAGCGGATACCACATCGGGGTGGCTATGTCCGAGGATCATGGGCCCCCATGAGCAGACAAAATCGATGTACTTGTTCCCGTCCACATCCCACAGGTTGCACCCTTCAGCCTTGGCGATGAACAGAGGGTCCATGCCGACGGCCTTTCCCGCCCTGACAGGACTGTTCACGCCGCCCGGCATCAGGGTCCTGGCTTTTTGAAACAGTGCTTTGGATCTTGCGGTCTGCATTTGGCGTTGCGCCTTTTTCATATCTATTTATCCTTGGATTGCATGTTGTGGATACCAGGTGGTCAGTTGTCACTGGTCAGTAGTGAGTTGTCGAGTACTTCTTCGTGCTCTTCGTGTCCTTCGTGGTAAAAACAAGAGGGAGAATATCTAACCACGAAGGACACGAAGACCACGAAGGGTCATGAGCTAAAAGTACTCCATACTGGTCTTCTTGAACTCCTTCTCACTGAACAGAAGAGTATATTCTTCGACTCCGATTTTCCTCGCCATTCGGGCGGCAATACGAACACACAGATCCCTGTTGTCGCCATGGATCATGGTATAGAGATTGTAAGCCCAGCCCCTGTCCGGTCGCGGAACTCGTTGATAGCAATGGGTGACCTCCTTAAAACCGGCCAAAATCGGGCCGACCTCTTCCACTCTATCCTCGGGCACTATCCATGCGACCATGGCGTTGGAGCTGAACCCCGCCTCCTGGTGGCGAAGGGTGGCGCCGAACCTCCGGATCACCCCCCTATCCTTTAACTCACGGACGGTGGCGATGAATTCATCCTCGCTCATTCCGACCATTTCGGCCGCCATTGCAAAGGGATGTGGATCCAGGGGCAGATCTCCCTGGATCATTGCGATTACCTTCTTTTCGGAATCATCGATCATACCAATTGCACCATAACTTATTAAGCGGAGCAGATAATTCGGCGTCTCTCGCCCGCTCCGCTAGAGGTCGCAGAGTTCAAAGAGAGCCAACTTGTCCTGTTTTTGAAAAAAACAGGACAAACTTCAGCCTTCGGAGCTTCGAGCAATAAGCATCATCACGGCTCTGCGCCGACTCTACCCAATCACTCTGTGCGCTCTGCGAGATAAATGCAAACTAGTTCCTGCTCTCCTTCATGACTTTCGTAACACTTCAGCTCTATGAAACAAAAACTCCTTCCCACGTGTCAAGACATTATAGCGACGTCCGGTCCGGGCGGGGTTTTCCCCGTCCTTAGGATTGGCTTGCAAATCCTAACGGGATTGTATATGAAGAAGGCAATTTTGGAAGTTTCATTCTTACCGTTCCTTTTGCTGCCCCCCTTGGATGGAGAGCCGCAATTTTCTACATCTTTTGATCTATGTTCGATTGCCTCAGAATCGTGGAGCAGAGAATTAAGGAGGCCCAGGAAAGGGGAGAATTTGACAATCTCCCGGGGCGCGGGAAGCCCCTTGACCTGGAAGACGACAGCCATGTGCCCGAAGATCTCCGCATCGCCTACAAGATTCTGAAGAATGCAGACTGCCTGCCCCCTGAACTGCAGGAAAAAAAGGAGATCAGACAAATGGAAGACCTCCTGGCGAGCCTTCCCGACGAGAAAGAAAGATACAAATTGATCAAGAAGATCAATTTCAGAATCATGAAACTGAATATGGTGGGGAAAAAGTCCCCCCTTCTTGAGGAAAAGCAGCTTTATTACAGGAAAGTAATCGACAAATCGAAGGATCGGGGATCGGGGATCGAGGACAAGGAATAAGGTACGATTGGAGCCTTTTTCCTCGTTCCTTCACCTCGAACTTCTGACCTGAAAAGCCGGCCGTCCCATCGGATCTGAAGAGGAGAACTCGCCTATGGACATGAAAAGGGACTACTATGAGGACGTGCAGCTCTTTACTTCGCCGGTCGTGGTCTTCTGGTTTGCCGTCCTGATCGTCTTTCTCGCCCTTTTTCCATTCCTCTTCAAGAACTACTATGTCTATGTAGCCAACTACATGGCAATCAATATCCTTGTGGCCATAGGGCTCAATCTCCTCGTGGGATACACGGGGCAGATTTCACTCGGTCACTCCGGTTTTTTTGCCATAGGCGCCTTCGCGACTACCGTCCTGATGGCAAAGGCCCATTTCCCATTCCTGCTCGCCCTTCCCGCAGGTGCGGTTTGCGCGGCCCTGTTCGGATTCCTGCTCGGCCTGCCTGCTCTTCGGCTGGAAGGTCCGTACCTCTCCATTGCAACCCTGGGCTTCGGACTCACCATTACCCGCATCATCGGGCGCATCGAATTTTTTGGAGGCCGCCAGGGTCTCCATACCCCTGAGCTCACGATCGGACCCTGGCACCTGAACTCCGATCGAGATTTTTACTACCTCCTGGTCACTATCCTGGTCATCATGACCCTCGCTGCAAGAAACATCATCAAGACCAAGATCGGACGTGCCTTCATAGCAATCCGGGATGCGGATATCGCAGCAGAGACCATGGGCGTGAACCTGATTTTCTACAAAACCCTCGCCTTCGCAATCAGCGCGTTCTACACCGGTCTTGCCGGCGGCCTCTATGCGTTCGTTCTCAGATTTATTGAACCGGAACTCTTCAGCCTTCTTATGTCCATAATGTTTCTGGCCATGGTTGTGGTGGGCGGGCTGGGCTCCCTTTTCGGCGCGATAGCCGGGGCCTGCCTCCTTTCCTGGCTTGATCTGGAACTGAGAAATATCCTGAGTATTCCCTACCTCGGGGAGTGGCTGGAAGCACTCTCAAGGAGCTATTTCTCCATTACAGGGGTTTCGAACATCCAGTTCATTTTGTATGGGCTGATCATGGTCCTGATCATGGTTTTTGAGCCGTTAGGGATCTACGGGTTCTGGATCAGGACGAAGATATACTGGAGAACCTGGCCCTTTTAAAAATGGGCCCGGGGGTCAATTTTTAAAAGACAACGCGGCTTCGCCGCTCATAGATGTGAAAAGTCAAATGTAGGCCTCTGAAGCGGCGCAGCCGCTTCCTATAAAATTGCGGAGCAATTTTATGCTTGAATTCCTTCAGGTGCTGGCAAGCGGGATTGCGGTGGGCAGCTCATACGCCCTCATGGGTCTTGCAATGGTAATCATTTACAAGACCTCGGAAGTGGTCAATTTCGCTCAGGGCGAGATGTCCCTGTTCGTCATCTTCCTCACGTTCATGGTCCTCGAGTTCCACGGCTTTCCATTCTATGTCGCGTTTCCAGGGGCACTCCTCTTCGCCGTCCTTCTTGGATTCTTCCTGGAGTTCGCAGTGCTCAGAAGGGCCAAGGAGCCTAATGTGCTGGGGATGATCATCATCACGATCGGCATGGAGATGATCCTCATGGGAGTGGTCTCCTGGAAATTCGGCGCCGACCCCAAGACCATGCCTTTTCCAATCTCTCCTTACGACAGCGTGTCACTCGGCAATGTCTACGTGAGTTCCCTTGAAGTGCTTACCTTCGTGGTGGCCCTTGTGCTCATGATCATCCTCTTTCTCTTTCTTCAATATTCAAAAGTCGGTGTAGCCATGAAAGCGACTCAGCAGAACCGAATCGCAGCCCGGCTGATGGGGATCCGCACTAACCGGATCCTCATGATCACCTGGGGCATTTCTTCCCTGGTGGGGTGTGTGGCAGGACTGCTCATCGCCCCGACAACCATGCAGCCGTACATGATGTGGGATCCAATGCTCAAGGGGTTTGCAGCGGCGGTGCTGGGCGGCATGACCTCTTTGCCGGGGGCCGTATTCGGCGCCTATATCATCGGCCTCATCGAGAATCTGTTCGGCGCCTATGTTTCCATTGAATTCAAGTCTGTGGTTGCCTTTGCCATCATTGTCCTTGTCCTTTGCGTAAAACCGAGCGGGCTGTTCGCCCGACATTATGTGAAGAAGGTGTAGAGTCAACGTCAATCTTCAATCAAAAGGAGGGGGGTTCATGAAGAAGAGAATGTGGGTGCTCTTTTTGTTAGTCGGTGTACTGGGCCTGGCTTTTCAGGCTTCGGCCGAGGAAGGGGTGACGGATACTGCCATTCACATCGGGCAATGGGGCCCGCAAACCGGTCCGGCCGCGCCCTGGGGTGCGGTTGCCAGGGGCACCGGGGTCCTTTTCCAAATGATCAACGAAGAAGGCGGGATCAACGGCCGCAAGATCGAATACCACATGTTCGATGACGGCTATAATCCTGCAAAGACAAAGGCCGGAGTCAAGGAACTCCAGGAAGGCGTGGGCATCTTCGGATGGGCCTCGGGTGTTGGCACTGCCTGCGGGCTTGCCGTGAGGGATTATCTCGCGGAGAGGAAGATTCCCTGGGTCGGACCTGCTGCGGGTTCGCTCCACTGGATCACCCCGCCCCAGAAATATCTCTTTGCGGTCTATCCCCTCTATTATTCGGAAGCCAAGGCGCTCAGCGGCTACGCCGTCTCCAAGATGGGCAAAAAACGCGTCGCCATAGCCTATCAGAACGACGATTACGGCAAAAACGGAGTAGCAGGGGCCGAGAAAGAGCTCTCGAAACACGGTTTGAAGCTGGTTGCCCAGATCCCGGTCGAGCAGGCGGACACGGATATGAAACCCCACGTCATGCAGTTCAAGAAGGCGGATGCCGACGTGGTGCTCCTCTGGGTTACCCCCGTGCACGCGGTGCGAATCCTGGGGACAGCCAAGGCCATGCAGTTCAACCCTCAATGGATGAGCACCAGCACCTGCTCCGACTTTCCCCTCATGATGCAGATCAGCAAGGGGCTGTGGAAGGATGTCATCGTGGCCAATTTCGGCGAGCTTCCGGACTCCACTACTCCCCTGATGCTGAAATACAAGAAGGCTCATGAGAAGTTCGCGGCGAAGGATGAGAGGTGGGGCGTTTTCTTTTATGCCGGGATCGGTTTTGTGGAGCCGATGGTAGAGGGGCTCAAGAGGTGCGGTCGCGATTTGACGAGGGAGCGATTCGTACAGGCGATGGAGGGAATCAAGGGGTTCAAGGGTATTTTCGGACGGATCGACTATGACAAGTTCGAACCGAACGACATGTTTTCCCGGCAGGGCCAGAGAGAGGTCTTCCTGACCCAGTGCCTGGACGGAGGAAAGGCGAAGCAATTGACAGAGTGGTTCGAGCCGCTCTAGGCATCACGATTGCAGGCCGGCGAGATTGGAGGCCACCCCCCAACCTCGCCGTTAATGAGAAACATCTCCACTGCTTCGAAAAGCAACCTGTAGGAGCGAGCTCCTGCTCGCGATACTTTTTGGAATTGAAGAAATCGCAACCGGGAGGTTGCTCCTACATGAATTTTCGGGGACCAAGAAGAAAACCATCATGGCCTTTTTCATAGTAGAGAAGCTTTCAATTTCCTTCGGCGGCCTGGATGCCCTCAGCAACATCAACTTTGAAGTGCAGGAAGGGCAGATCTTTTCCATCATCGGCCCGAACGGTGCTGGGAAAACAACCCTCTTCAATTGCATCAACGGCATCTATCGCCCAAGCAGGGGGAGGATTGTCTTCAAGGATCGCGAGATTCAGGGCCGGCGTCCCGACAAGGTTGCGAGGATGGGTATCGCTCGCACCTTTCAGAACATCGAGCTCTTTGCCCACATGAGCACCATGGAGAACCTCATGCTGGGCCGCCATCGGTATATGAAGACCGGCCTCTTCCGCGGCGCCTTCATGTGGGGAAGACGCTCATTTGCCGGAAAGGAGGAGGTCGCCAACCGCAAGAAGGTGGAAGAAATCATCGATCTTCTGGATCTGCAGTCCGTCAGAAACAAGTTTGTCGGAGGCCTTCCTTACGGGACGCAGAAACAGGTGGAGCTTGGCAGAGCCCTCGCCCTTGAACCTCAACTGCTTCTTCTGGACGAGCCGTCCGCGGGCATGAATTCGGAGGAAAAGCAGGACATGATCTTCTGGATCAAGGACATCCAGGACACGCTGAAGGTCACCATCCTGCTTATCGAGCACGACATGAAAATGGTTATGGACATTTCGGACCGCGTCCTTGTGATCAACTTCGGGAGCCCCATTGTCGAGGGGACGCCGGAAGAGGTGCAGCGGAATCCCGAGGTGCTGAAGGCCTATCTGGGGGAAGAGAATGCCATCCGGGACATTGCTTGAGATCAAGAATATCGAAACATACTATGGGCTGATCTATGCCTTGAGGGGCGTCTCTTTATCCGTTGACGTGGGAACGGTCACTGCCGTTCTGGGGAATAACGGTGCAGGGAAATCGACTATCCTGAAGACCGTGATGGGCCTCCTGGACGACCAGCCCGACAAAGGAACGATCGAGTTCATGGAGAGGCGCATCGACGGAGAGGATACCGAAGTGATCGTTCGAATGGGAATCTCTTACGTTCCGGAAGGGCGGCAGGTTTTCGAAGAGCTCACGGTCAAAGAGAACCTGATGATGGGAGCTTACCTGAGGAATGACCGTATCGCCATAAAAGACGATTTTGACATGATTTACCGCTATTTTCCGGTTCTCAAGGCCAGAGAAGGTCAGTGGGCCGGTACCCTTTCCGGCGGCGAACAGCAGATGCTCGCCATCGGCAGAGCCCTCATGAACAGGCCGTCCCTGCTCTTTTTGGATGAACCCTCGCTTGGCCTTTCCCCGATTCTGGTACAGGAGATATTTAAGATCATCAAGACCATTCACGAGGAAGGAGTCACCCTTCTGCTTGTGGAACAGAATGCGAGGATGGCTCTCGCGATTTCCGATTTTGCCCTCATCCTGGAAAACGGCCGATTCGTGATGAAGGGAAATGCAAAGGAGCTGATCGAAGACAAGGATGTGCAGGAATTCTACATGGGCATCCGCTCCGTGGAATCCGCAAAGGGGTACCAGAGGTGGAAGAGAAAGAAGCGATGGCGATGAAAATCCAAAATCCGAAGCACCGAAATCCGAAACAATTAGCAATGCTCCAAATTCAAATGACCGAAACCACCGGCTTGCTGGTTTTCTGTTTGGAACATTCGTGATTTCAGATTTGTTTCGAATTTCGGATTTCGATATTCGAATTTGGCTCCGGTCATAACTTTGGATAGTAAGAATGGAATCAGAGTAGAGAAAACAATGGATGATCACATGATGGAAACCGCACCAAAGATCTTCAGGGAAACGGTAAGAAAACACCAAGACCGCGTGGCCATGCGGAAGAAGGAGCATGGTCTATGGCACGATCTCACCTGGAACGATTATTACCGCATGGCAAAATGGGTCGGCTCCGGGCTCCTGGCACTGGGGCTTGAAAAAGGCGACACCGTGTCCATCATCGGCGACAATTGCCCTGAATGGGTCATCGCAGACATGGCCGTTCAGTGCGCAGGGGGGATCGTCGTTGGCATATACGCCACCAATGCGTGGCAACAGGTGGAATATGTCATTCAGAACTCCGAATCCAAGTTCTTTTTCGTGGAAAACGAAGAGCAACTGGACAAGTGGCTGAACTTCAGGGAAAACGCACCACTTCTCAAAAAGGTAATCGTCTGGGACCTGGAAGGGCTGCGCCATTTCAGCGATCCCATGGTAATAACCTTCGATGAGCTTATGGAAACAGGGAAGCAGGCGTCGGAAAAGGACCCGGAGCTCTTTGAAAAGAGAATCGATTCCGTGATGCCCGAGGACGTGGCCATGCTGATCTATACGTCCGGCACAACCGGCCCGCCCAAAGGCGCCATGCTGACTCAGAGGAACCTTACCTGGATGGGGAGGGCGATCACAAAAGATAACCCCATGCATGACAAGGACGAGGTCATGTCATTTCTTCCTCTCTGCCATGTCTTTGAACAGCTCTTCTCTGTCATGGGGCATATCACCCATGGATTCGTGGTCAACTTCATCGAGAGTCCCGAAACGGTGACGGACAACATGATAGAAATATCACCCACCGTGGGCTATGCCGTTCCCAGAATCTGGGAGAAATACTACTCGGCCATTTACATCAAGATGTCGGATGCAACCTGGTTTAAGAGGATGGTCTTTTACGGTGCGCTCAAGATAGGCCGGAAGCGGGCCACCCTGAGCATGAATTTCAAGAATATCCCCCGTTCCTTGGAGATTCTTTACTGGATTGCCTACTTCTCGGTTTTCAGAAAGCTCAAGGAAAGGCTTGGCTTTGACCGGATGCGCATCGCCTATTCAGGGGCTGCCCCCATTTCGCCGGACGTGCTTCACTTCTTTCAGTCCATTGGAGTGAATCTCATCGAAGGCTACGGCCAGACAGAGGGAACAGGGGTGACGTGCGTCTCCCGGGTGGGCAAGGCCAAGTTCGGCACAGTGGGCCCTCCCCTCACCGGCACGGAAGTGAAGATCGCCGAAGACGGGGAGATCCTGGTGCGCTCCCCGAGCGTGTTCAAGGGCTACTACAAGAATCCGGAAGCCACTGCGGAAACATTGAAGGACGGGTGGCTGCACTCAGGCGACGTGGGCATGATCGACGAGGACGGATACCTCAAGATCACGGATCGCAAGAAGGACATCATTGTCACTGCAGGAGGGAAGAACATCACCCCTCAGTATATCGAGAACAAGCTCAAGTTCAGCCCCTACATCAATGATGCGGTCGTGATCGGGGATCGGAGAAAATTCATGAGCTCGCTGATCATGATCGACGAGGACAATGTCGTCAAATATGCTCAGGACAAAAAAGTCCAGTTCTCCACATACAAGGATCTCACGCATGCGCCCGAGATCATAAAGCTGATCCAGGGCGAGATCAACAAAGTGAACGAGTCCCTGTCCAGGGTTGAACAGATCAAGAAATTCACCATTCTTCCAAAAAAACTCTACGAGGAGGATGGAGAAGTAACGCCCACCATGAAGGTCAAGAGAAAGTATGTAAACGAGGCCTTCAAGGATCTGATCGAGGCGATGTACAAAGGCAAAGGGGAAGGCTAGTGGGATTTTTTGAGGCTCCCCACGATATCCTCAATGCGCCCTACCCCGTGTTTCTCACAATACCCTCTGATCCCGTCCAGAACATCCAGCGTCGCTGCAGGGCTGACAAAATTCGCCGTACCCACCTGAACGGCTGATGCGCCCGCGATAATGAACTCCAGCGCATCCCTTGCATCCATGATGCCGCCCATTCCGATCACGGGTATCCTCACGCTGCTCGCCGCCTGGTAGACCATGAATACCGCAACCGGTCGAATAGCCGGTCCTGAAAGCCCGCCGTAGATGTTCGCCAGCTTGGGCGTCCTGCTGTCCACATCGATCGCCATTCCGGTAAGCGTGTTGATCAGCGAGATTGCATGGGCCCCGGCGCTTTCGACTGCGCGGGCTATGACCCTTATGTCCGTAACATTGGGGGTAAGTTTCATGATCACGGGTTTGTCGGTATTCTTCAGCACTCTCTCCGTCACCCTGGCCGAGACATCCGGATCTACTCCGAAGACCATGCCTCCGCACTCCACATTCGGGCAGGAAATATTCACCTCCAGTGCGGAAATGGATTCCACGCCCTTCAGCATGGATGCCAGTTCCCCGTATTCGTCTATATGGTGGCCATAGATGTTCGCAATGATCCTGGTATCGTATTTCCGCAAAGCAGGGAGTTTTTCCCTGATAAAGGTTTCCACTCCAACGTTTGCCAGGCCGATGGCATTGAGCATTCCACCGTTCGTCTCCACGATCCTGGGAGGAGGATTGCCCGACTTGGGTTTAAGTGAAAGGCCCTTGACAACAATGGCTCCTATTTGATTCAGGTCCACCAGGGAAGCATATTCTTCTCCATACCCAAACGTCCCGGAAGCGGCGATCACCGGGTTCTTCAACTCCAGGGTACCGAGCCGTACCCGGAGATCAGGTTGATGATGTTCCATTTTCATTTATACCGCTGCCCAATCGATCATGGCCGAATCGAATACCGGCCCTTCACTGCACACGTGGTAGTAAGTTCTGCCTTCACCGGGCGCCGCTGGAACGACACATCCAAGGCACGCCCCGAGTCCGCAAGCCATGGAAGCCTCCATGGAGACCTGGCAGGCAATACCGTCCTTGCCGGCAATGCGCGCAACGCTTTTCAGCATGCCCCTGGGCCCGCACGTGAAGATGGAACAAGGAGAGCCCGTCCCACAATCGCGGAGGGTTCCCTGCAGCAGGTCGGTCACCGGCCCATGATAACCTTTCGTCCCGTCGTCCGTTGAAATCTGCAGGGGCCGGGAAAGGTCAAGGACCTCCTGTACCGGAGTTATTCCATCTGCTGACCCAAAGCCGGCCATGAATCTGAATTCTCTTGAGCCAAGCCTATGTGCGAGAAAAAGAAGCGGTGCTATTCCAATGCCGCCTGCCACGAGAAGAAGTTCTCTGCCATCTTCAGGAATCCGGAAGCCGTTCCCCAGTGGACCCAGCACCGAAACACGACCTCCTGCCGCGATCCCTGTCATCATTTCAGATCCCTTTCCAACGACCCGGTAGAGGAGGAGAAACATATCGCCCTCCACTCCGCATATGGAAAAGGGCCGCCTCAGCAATGGATCCGCTCCCTTCCGGACACGGACCATTACAAACTGGCCCGGAGAGGCCGAGCCGGAGATGACCGCGGATCTGAGGCCCATGAGCCATGTGTCCGACGTGAGCGGTCTGTTGAATGCAACCTCTGCCTGGTCTTCTATCATGAGCGCAGGATACCCCAGAACACAGCGTTTAAAAAGCAAAATTGGAGGAGGCCTACACAGCGCGAAGGCCGTTCTTGATCTTTTTCCAAGCTCGTGTATTTTAGATGGTCTATTTTTTAAAGAGGTGGCTTTATATGGAACTTGGATTGGACTTCGGGACCCTTCTTACCGGCGCCCTCATATTCGTTGCCAGGGTGGTGGACGTTTCGCTGGGCACCGTTCGCACCATCAGCACTGTGCAGGGGCGAATGAAAACCGCATTTTTCCTCGGGTTCGTTGAGGTGAGCATGTGGCTGATCGTCATATCCACGGTAGTCAACCTGATCGCAGAAAAACCCATCCTGGGGCTTTTTTACGCATTCGGGTTCTCAACAGGCAACGTGGTCGGAATCATGATGGAGAAGCGGATCGCCTTGGGCCATATCGTTCTTCGCATATTCAGCGCCCACAAAGGGATGGAGATGGCCGGGAAGATGCGCGAGGCCGGATTCGGCGTGACAACCTTCCAGGGAGAAGGGTTGACCGGTTCTGTCACTGAGCTCTTTGTCGTCAGCCGAAGGCGGGATCTTAGAAATCTCATGAATCTTGCGACAGCCGCAGACCCGGATGCCTTCTACATCACCGAACAGGCATGCAGCGTAAACAGGATTTATCGGCCTTTTCTGCAGCCGACGGGATGGAGGGCAATCTTTAAGAAAAAGTGAGGCGCAATGCACATGGGGCATAGCGCAAAGGCGAGGTGCCTGGTCAGTTATTTCTGTAATGGTGTCATTCGAAGGAGCGAAGCGACTGAGAAATCTTAATCCGGTTAAGATTTCTCCCTTCGGTCGAAATGACAAGAATAGCCTAGCCTCCCTCCTGTCTTCTGACTCCTGACTTCTGACCCCTGTCTCCTGACTCCTGTCTTCTGACCGCTGTCTTTCAGTACCTCCCCGACGTCATCGCTTCGATCATGGCTTTTTTCACCTCACCGGGGAACCGTGTCATTTTCTGGGTTGCCGAATCGAGACAGGCGTGAAGGGTGTGACCCGTGACCAGGAGAAGCTCCGCATCGCTCAGGATCTTGTAGTCGAAGCGGACACTGGCGCCCTTCACTTCACCTATTGCTGTCTTTATCGTTACCATCGAGTCGTAGCCCACGTTTGCGTGGTACTTGGCAGAAGCCTCCGCAACCACAAGACTGTACCCGTCCTTCTCCAATCTTGAATAGGGATACCCGAGAGAACGCATCAATTCGGCACGCCCTACCTCAAAATAGGTGAGATAATTGCCATAGTAGATTACGCCCATGCGGTCGGTGTCTTTATATCTCACGCGGATTTTTGTTTCATGCCAACGGTCATTGTTCATAGAATCCTCACACCCATCTCCTGCACAAACTTCCTATTAGGTCAGCGGCCCGTCGATGGGTTTCCCCCGGCTTAAGACCTGCCGGGGTCTACCCATCCTTCTATGGGGTCACCTGTCAAATCATTTCTGACGTCTTTTTGTATTTTCCATCTTTTGGACAAAGT
>ENA-OSEO01001792-OSEO01001792.1-sediment-metagenome-genome-assembly--contig:-NODE-1792-length-35446-cov-4.285363_pt1 | contig 35446 bp, 35 predicted proteins | sample MGYA00237883_ERZ534232 | MGnify/ENA metagenome assembly ERZ534232 | reverse complement strand
CCCGGCCGGACAGCACTATTTTCGGCAAAAATGTCTATCTGACCCGCAAAGCGCACGGGCGCCGACTTGCCGAAGAAGCCCCGGCCGACGCCGACCTGGTCATGCCGTTTCCCGACTCCGGAACCTATGCCGCCCTCGGCTACTCCGAGGCTTCCGGAATTCCGTTTGAAATGGGCATGATCCGCAACCATTATGTGGGTCGCACCTTTATCCAGCCGACCCAGAGCATGCGGGATTTCGGCGTCCGCATTAAATTGAACCCGGTTAAAGAATTGTTAAAAGGAAAAGACATCATTATCATTGAAGACTCCATCATCCGGGGAACCACCGCCAAGACCCGCGTTAAAACCCTGCGGGAACTGGGGGTCCGGCGGATTCACATGCGTGTCAGCGGCCCGCCCCACCGCTTTCCCTGCCATTACGGAATCGATTTTTCCACCAAAGGGGAACTGATTGCCGCCCGGATGTCGGTAGAAGAGCTTAAAAAATTTTTGGGGCTGGATTCGCTGTATTATCTAAGCCTGCCCGGACTTCTTGAGACAACCGGGGTTGAAGATCCGGAATATAATTTCTGTAAAGCTTGCTTCGACGGCTGTTATCCGGTAGATTTTGACGAATCGGTATCCAAAGATTGCCTTGAAAGGTATTAACGGATACATTATAGTAATTATTCGACAGTTGAGGGAACTTTTCAACACGACAAACCCCGCTATTGCCGGTTAACCCTGGATGGGCTCTGGGAACCGGGGTTTTATGCTGGAATAACCCAACTTATTTCAGACAATCCAGGCCGCCGGCGACACCCGGTATGCGGAGAAAAAAATGATCGAATCAAAATACTTGAAAGACAGTGTCCAGAATATTCAGAAACTGATGACCATTGCGCCCTTACGGAAATTTGAATCAAAGTACCTGGGCCAGCTGATCCGGCTCAGCAAAATTCGCGAGTATGAGCCCGGTGAACTGATTATAATGGAAGGCGGACAGGATACCTGGATTTACTTTCTGCTGTCCGGCAAGGTACGTGTAGAAAAAAAAGGGATGGAAATTGCCCTCATTGATAAAATCGGTGAAATTTTTGGTGAAATGAGATTGCTGGACGGCCTGGCCCGTTCGGCTTCCATATATGCGGAGGAGAAAACCGTTTGCCTGGCATTTGATCCCTATGGAGAGGACAGCCTGTCGTCACCGGATCAGAGAACCAAGTTTCTGCTGTTGCTCTACAAGATGTTTGCAGAATTTTTATCCGGCCGGTTGCGGGTCATTAATGATGAGCTTTCGCAGATTAAAAAAGAAACCGGCAGGTAATTAGTATCCGACTCCAGAACGACCGGCATTGGTCTAAGTCAAGAGGGCATAACATTCGCAACTATCATGTACAAAATTCGAATGCCGAAATTCGAAACAAATGCAAATACATTATAATTTGACTTGAACCTGAGGACCCGGTTTTCATTTCCGGAAAAAACGAATGACCCAAACGGTTTCTTTTAAGAAAAATGCCACTAACGTTTTCTTCCACATCCTGACCCGATGCAATCTGAATTGCCGGCACTGTTACATCAATCCCGCCCAGCACGGCAAGGAAACCCTGCCTTATGAAACCATTGAAAAATGGTTGACCCTATTTATGCGGGCCGGCAAGGAAACCAATGTGGTCTTTCTGGGGGGCGAACCCAGCCTGCATCCCGATCTTTCACTTTGCATCAAAAAAGCCAGGGCGCTGGGATGTCGCTCCGTAACCGTTGATACCAACGGCTACCTGTTTAACGATATTCTCTCAAAAGTCGCCCCGCAGGAAATAGACTATTTCAGCTTCAGCCTGGACGGCGCCGCCGCAAAGACGAATGACCGGATCCGGGGAAAGGGATCTTTCCGTCAGTGTCTGGCCGGTATCCAACAGGCGGTTTTCAGGGGGTTTAAAACCAGCCTGATTTACACCGTCAGTCGAACCAATATCGACGAACTGGAAAGCATGCCGCGCCTTTTAAAAGAGCTGGGAATAGACCGGTTTTTCATACAGGTTATCGGCATCCGCGGAAATGCGACCGATCGCCCGCCGGAAAAACTGCAAGTCGCCCGGGATGAATGGCTCCGGGTCGTTCCGGCGGTGGCCCGAAATGCCGCCGATCTAGGCATCACCACAACGTATCCCAAGGTCTATCTCTCGCTCGCAGAACCCTTTGAATGCGCCGGGCGGGTGGCCGACAACTACTTTATCTTTCCCAACGGCAGGGTTTACCGCTGTCCGCTGTGTGAAGATTACCCCCTTCACAGCCTGGTTTGTACCGGCGACCGGCTCCGCCCCACGGACAAAATCAATGAATGCGATCTGTTCCGGTTGGACATCCCCGAGGGGTGCGTCATGAATAAAATCATCCAGCCCGATAATCTTTGCTATAACCCGGACGGCTCCCCGCAATACAAAATCGCCTGCTGCCTGCTGAAAGAAGAAATTCAACACACATGACCAGCACCAACCTTATCTATAGGAATCTGGGAGCACGGCCGGTCCATAATCCCGCAGGCGCAGATGCGTATAAACGACCCCACCGTTCTAATGCTGGCCGGAACAGATGAACAGCTCGATCAATTCGACCGACTGGTCGGTTTTCCGGATCAAACGGTCCAGCAGAAAAATCCGGTACTGGTGCTGGGAGGCGGACGCGTGGGCCGCTCCGTTGCTGAAACCTTTGAATCCCGGAAGAATGATTTCCGGGTAGGGGAAATCAGCTTCTACAGGATCTACGCATACGAGAACATACCGGATGCAGCGTCGTTGCCATCCGAAGAGGGGAGCAGGCCTTTGTCAATCCGGATCCGGCCATTGCCCTGAAACATGAAGTGGTTGATCGTGGTTGAAATATATGGGTATTTAAAGTACTATACGTTTTAACTTGTTTCGTGCGACCGAATAGAAGCAACGGACCTTGTTTTGCCATCTAAACGGAGGGGGGCCATGAATTGGATTTTTGGAATCTTGAGTCTTGCATTCTTTCTTTCTCCAACTTTTTCCGATGCCTCAGAAGTTCCGGCCGGAAGTGTCAGAACACTTAAGGGGACCGCCTCGATCATTCGACAAAACCAAGTGATTCCCGCTCAAATGGACGCTAAGATTTTTATGAAGGATTCCCTGAAAACCGGACCCGATGGAGCTTTGGGAATCATTTTTAAGGATGATACCCTGCTCTCCATCGGTCCTCAGAGTGAAATCACTATCAGCGAATTTCTCTTCTCGCCGGCGGAAGGGAAACTATCTATTGTCACACGGCTTCTTAAAGGAACGGCAGCCTATTTGACCGGGATCATTGCAAAACTATCCCCCGAATCCGTCCGTTTCGAGACACCTGTGGCAAATATCGGGATTCGTGGAACAAAATTTGTTGTCAAGATAGAGGACGCTAACCCGGAAACTCAGTAAGCCGCAACAGCGAGCGCATTTTCCGTAGCAATGCGACTTGTCTTCGATCCTGAGCTCAGACTGAAGGGAGCCGTTCGGCCCTGAGTCATACGACCCCGAGTTCATGACCGAAGGGCTCGTCGACCAGTCCTGCTGCAGGGTTCTTCAAATGGGTATGACGCCTGGATTTGTTTTAAGTGAGTCTGCTCATATCATTAAACGCAACGACGGAAAGGAGGCAACCTTTGATTCATCGAGCTGTTCGCATCTGCTTGTGCAGCCTGTTTATCTTGATCGCATGCGCCCCTAAAAAGAATCTGGTAGTTCTTCTCCCCGATCCGGATGGTAAGGTGGGTGTCGTCGAAGTCTCCAACAAAGGCGGAACGCAACTGCTGACGGAGTCTGGGCATGCAACGGAAATCACGGCTACAGATGTCTCTCCTGCCGTTCCGGTTACCCTGAAGTCAGAAGAGATATTAAAGATATTCGGAGAGGCCATTTCCGCACAGCCCGCTCCCCCGCTAACGTTCCTTCTCTACTTCCAGAGCGGCACGACGGAGCTGACGGTGGAATCCCAGAGACAGATCCTGGAGGTCCTGTCCGCAATTGAAACCCGCAAATCCAAAGATATTACGATTATCGGACATACGGACCGTGTGGGAACCAGAGAGGCAAACTACAAATTAGGCCTCGAACGCGCGGATTTCATCAAAACAAACCTGGTTTCCAAGGGCGCCGATTCCGCCGGAATCGAGGTTGCCTCCCATGGCGAGGATAATCCGCTGATTAAAACGGAAGATGAAGTGGCCGAGCCCCGTAATCGTCGAATTGAAATCACCGTGAGGTGATGTGAATTTTCGCTACTCGCTCCGGGATTTGCAAAGTTTTCAGCTGCCATGCGAACAGAATATCCCGGAAATTCGGACTTAGCTGAAAAAGAATGACACTCTTATCGGCAAAAATGGCTCTCCTGGCGAAACCTGCGAAAGGTCGCCGCTGGATTCTGCTGCTTGGCCTCGGCGTTTCCATCATTTTCTCGCTTGGGTACATTTTCAAGCCCGCGTTTCTGCGTTTCCTTGAAAACAAATGGTATGACACCCTGCTGACGACCCATCCTCACGAAGAGATTTCCAATCTTCCCCTTATCGTTGAAATCGATGAAAAAAGTTTGGACCGCTTCGGCCAGTGGCCTTGGCCCCGATATCGCGTCGGACTTTTACTCGAAAAAATAAAAAATCTGGGCGCCCTCAGTATCGGTTTAGACATGGTATTTCCGGAAGCGGATCGGACTTCACTCAACGTGTTACAGAAGGATATTCAGAGGGATTTGAAAACCACTGTTGATTTTTCCGGACTTCCGGAGTCTCTCATGGATAATGATAAACTTTTGGCCGATACCCTTTCCAAGGGCCCTTTTGTATTGGGTTACAGCTTTCTCTTTACGGAAAAAAAGGAAAAAAGCAAGCCGTGCCGCCTTCATCCGGTAAACGTTGCGGTTATGGAGGCGACCCGCGGAAATGAGGGTTCAGAATTTCTTTTTAATGCGCAGGGGGTTGTCTGCAACTTAGACGTATTGTCGGAAGCGGTAAGATCATCCGGTTTTTTCAATGCAATTAAAGATCCGGATGGTGTTCTGCGACGCGCTCCCTTCCTGATCCGGCACGATGGGCAGTTTTACCCCAGCCTCTCTTTGGCAACGCTCATCCGCGCTTACGGGATAAAGCAGATTGTTCTTCGTATCAATTCCGGCGGGATTGAGAACATTACCCTGGATGAAACCGTCATTCCGGTCGATGCCAAGGGTAGTTTGCTCATTCACTATCGCGGCAAGGCAAACTCCTTCAAATATATTTCAGCAGGAGATATTCTCCTGGATCGGGTCCCGAAGGAACAGATCAATGGAAAAATTGTTTTCCTGGGGAGTACGGCCGTGGGATCGGGAGAACTACATGCAGCCCCTCCGGATCCCCTGTTTCCAGGGACCGAAGTCCATGCCACCCTGATTGACAACATTACACGGAAAGACTTCCTTTCCAGACCTCATTGGGTTTCGGGTTTAGAGATTTTGTGGATTCTTGGGTCCGGAATCATTTCAACTCTTCTGCTGGCCTGGTCAGGGGCCGTCTGGGGTTTTTTCATCCTGGGAATCCTGGGCCTTGGCTTATGGGAAGCTTCCGTCTGGTCCTTTCAGGCAAAGGGAATCGTCATCTCCGCGCTCATCCCTCTCATGACCCTTGCAAGTAATTTTTCCCTTTTGACCTTAATGAAATACTGGCAAGAGGAACAAAAAGTCAAGGCACGCACCAAAGAGCTGACAAGTACACAGGCATTTACCATCCAATGTTTGGCATCCCTCACAGAAACCCGGGACAGTGAAACCGGAGGACATATCCTGCGTTGTCAGCGATATGTTAAAATCCTTTCCCGGCAATTGGCATCCTCTCCTAAATTTTCAGCGGTGTTAAATGCTGAGGCCATCGACTGGTTGTATAAATCGGCGCCCCTCCACGATATCGGCAAAGTCGGAATCCCCGACAGGATCTTATTTAAGCCCGGCAAGTTGACTGAAGATGAATTTGAAGAAATGAAAAAGCATACCGTCTATGGCCGGAATGCAATTGAGGCGGCGGTGAGAAAATTCGGCGAAGGGGTTAACAACCGATTCCTCCAGTTCGGAAAGGAAATGGCCTATGCCCATCATGAGAAATGGGACGGCTCCGGTTATCCCGAAGGCCTGAATGGTGAAAACATTTCACTCTTGGGCCGGATTATGGCGATAGCCGACGTTTATGATGCCCTGATCTCCAAACGACCTTATAAATCTCCCTTTACGCATGTGGAAGCCGTCTCATTTATTGTCCGAAGCAAAGGAACCCATTTTGACCCGGATGTTGTCGAGGCTTTTCTCAAGGTCCATGAAGAATTCAGGAAAATCGCTTTGGAACTCCCCGACCTGGAAAAGTAATGGCTTTGTCTTTTAAGAAAAAGGGAGATTTTCAAAGAATTTCGAAGAAAATTCTTTTTGCTTAAATTGTTCAAAAATCGGAACAAGGCATTATCTGCCCGAAATAATTAACATAAAATTAACATCAAAAAAGAATAGTAGTTTTAGACGAGTAGCAGCTCCTGCTAAAAAATAGTCATATATAAAAATAAGATACGTATTGTTAATAACTTGTTAATAACTTTTGGCAAAACCATTTTCTTCAGGTTTGACACAATTATTCAAGCTTTTTATATTGCCGCCAGTTAAAAAATGTAATTTCATGGTAAATGGCTCGATTTTGAATGCAACACAAACCTTGACGATCCGGTTTAGCCCATGCTCAATATTTTAGTCATTGATGACGAAAGGCCGATTTTGGATCTGATGCGGTCTGCATTAACAAGTGCTGGCTTTGAGGTTGAAATTGCCTCGGACGGGCAAGAAGGAATCCAAAAATTCGAAGACGGTCAATTTGATCTGGTCATTACCGACATGCTGATGCCGGGAGTAGACGGCAGAGGGGTTGTTAAACATATACGGAATTCCGCCAAACCGGATACCCCGACCATAGGATGTTCCGGAACACCCTGGCTTCTTGAAAACAGCGAACTTGATTCAATTCTCAAAAAGCCCTTTTCGCTTACGGATTTGATTAATTCCATTCAAGATCTTTCCCCAAAAGCGGTTGCCAATTAATATCGAAAAAAAATACCGTTGACAATCCTGCTTGCCGGTGCTAACAGAGTTTTATATACAATTATAACCCATGGACTTCCGGAGGTTGCAGACTCCGCATGGTCCATGCACGATCATATATCTTCAATACAATCCCTTTCCAAGAGGGAATTCTTATCAACAATCAATTGGCGGATACGGACCGTACATAGCCGGATCATCTCCTTCTGATTTCATTGCATAGCGCCTTAATTGTTCATCCGCCGCTGGCTCCTGTGAGCGTCTATAGGCAGTTATTACCTGAATCATTCAAAATTCATGTATTAACATTTACCGTATAGAAGAAAGGGGAATCCGATGTATAGAAAATCATTTATTTTCGTAGTCGTACTGATCTCCATCTTTTGCTCGAGTCTATATGCGGCCCAAAATGAACTGGCCGCGACCATTAAGGCGGCTGAAAAAGAGGGGCAGGTTAATTGGACCGGGGTCCTGAGGGAAAAAGAGGCCCTGCAGTTTATAAAGGTCTTCGAAAAGGAATACCCTAAAATCAAGGTGGTGTACCGTCGTCAGCACGGCGGCCAGGCCATGGAGGTACTGATGCGGGAGTATCAGACCGGTCTTATCACCAATGACGTGGTTCAGATACACCCCGATTCCCTGCATGAATTCATTAAAGTCGATGCGGTTGAAAAAGTCAATTGGGCGGACCTGGGGGTGTTGCCGGGTTTGATCCTCAGAGACAATCGGTTCGTCGGGATTTCGGAGGCGCCCTACTGCATACTTTATAATACAAATTTGATAAAGCCGGAGGAATCTCCTAAATCATGGGAAGATTTGTTGAACCCCAAATGGAAGGGAAAGATCGTGACGGACACCCGGCCGAGCGGTTTCCTGCGTCTTACGAGTGTATGGGGCCGTGAAAGGATCCTCGATTATCTTCGCAAGCTCAAGGCACAGAATCCCATTTTAGTCAGGGGGCAAACCGAAACCATCACTTTGATGGCCGCCGGTGAATATATGCTGGGAGCTCCTTTTTATCTGCATTCATACGTTGAAGTGGCAGAAAAAAAGGGAGGACCGGTCGGCTTTAATCTCCCGAATCCACTTCCTACCTATTATCTTAATTTTGGCATTATAAAAGGCGCCAAACATCCACATGCCGGCAAGCTCCTGCTGGCATGGCTGGGGGGTAAAGGGTATAAAATCATGGAAGATATCAACTGGGGACGCTCGGTTCCGCTTGGCGGTACCAAGAAGGAAAAATTATATAAAGGCATCACTCTGGCTTTTCCTCCCTCGGATGAACAGATTCCGGACCGTCAAAAATGGGTGCTCGAGATGGCCCGGACATTGGGGGCCCGGGATTAGCAGCCGAAGCAGGTCACAGATTATTTGAAGTTCGAAAACAAAAGAAAGTTATCCGCAATGATTGCTACCATACCGCCTGCCGAAATCGGAATGACGCTTGAAGAAGTTGATACGCCTGCTTTGTTAATCGACATGGATGCATTTGAAGACAATATCCGGAAGATGGTCGAGCTCCTGGCCCCTTACGGCCTGCGCCTGCGGCCCCATGCCAAGACCCACAAATCGAGTGTCATCGCCTTGCAGCAGATCGCTCAGGGCGCAGTCGGAATCTGTTGCCAGAAAGTCGGCGAGGCCGAAGCCATGGTTTGCGGCGGCGTAAAGGATGTATTTGTCAGCAACGAAATTGTCGGCCGGGCCAAATTAGACCGTCTGGTGGCGCTTGCCAAACAAGCGCGGATTGCCGTCTGTGCAGACGATTCCCATCATGTCAATAATTATGCGGATGCCGCATCAGCCGGTGGTATTGTCCTTGATGTTTTTGTTGAATTAAATGTGGGCGCAGACCGATGCGGGGTCGAGTCCGGACAGGCGGCCCTTGCTTTGGCTCAAGACATCAGCCGGCGCCCTTCGCTTCGGTTTGCCGGGCTCCAGGCTTATCATGGTAAAGCCCAGCACCTGCGTACGCCGGCCGAACGCCGGGAGGCTATCCGCTCGGCGGTTGAAAAGGTACGAGAATGCCGGGCGCTGCTGGCTGCCGCCGGCTTTTCCTGCGAAACCATTACCGGCGCCGGTACCGGAACCTATCCGCTTGAAGCTGCCAGCGGCATTTACGATGAGATACAGGCAGGTTCCTATATTTTTATGGATGTCGATTATGCCAAAAACAGGGGAGAAAACGGGCGGCCCTTGAAAAATTTCCAACATAGCCTGTTTGTTTATACGACGGTGATGAGTCATGCCGTCAAAGATAGAGCGGTCGTGGATGCCGGGCTTAAGGCCGTGGCCGTCGATTGCGGGCTGCCGGCAGTATTTGGAATGGATGATGTAACCTATGTCAGCGCTTCCGATGAGCATGGCAAACTGGCGATTACCAGCAATAGCCGTGCGATTCATATCGGTGAAAAAATCAAGTTGATTCCGGGCCACTGTGATCCGACGGTCAATCTTTTTGACTGGTATGTCGGTATCCGGTGTAATCGGGTGGAGGCGCTCTGGCCGATCAGTGCTCGTGGGGCTTCGCGGTAGCTCACTGCTATAAACCCCAACGCTGCATAAACAACATGGCAAAGTATTGAATGGAGGGGTTGAATGCCGGAAAAAAAAGACAACATCAGGTTCAGGCTGGCTGCGGAAATCCCGCACGTAAGGGTGATTTCCATCGGAATTCTTCAGGGAACATGGAAAGAAATGGGAATTCAATATGGGCAAAGATGCGCAGAAGATATCGCCAGAAATTTTGATCTGGCGGTTCAGAGTCAGATTTTGGGATCTGAAAAAGGAGTATGGCAGGAGGGGCGAACGGATCAGGAGCGGCTTGAGTATTGCAAGTCCTACATTGAAAGAAGCCATCGGGAGCTTTCCTATCTAGGCCCTGAATTGATTGATTTTTTTGAAGGCATCGGCAGGGGAGCGTCCAAAGAGCTCGACAAATGCAGATATAATCAGGTGATGCCGCATCCACTGAAGATTCATCATTTGAATTATTCGGGCCTCCATTTCCATCCCAGCTGGAATTTTAAGAAAGATGGTCCTGACCACGGCAGAACAGAGATGCTTGAGACCCCTGAAGACGATCACGACTGCAATGGGCTCTATGTGAGAGGGACGGCCACGACCACCGGAGAGACCTTTGCCTTGCGGGCCGCCCAAGGCCGGCACCTCAAGCCGGGGGGCTCCGGCAGAGAACGCCAAGTCTCATATGTGGCGATTCCCAAAGACCCTCGGGCAAGGGTATTCTGGGGCACCGGGCGGGCCGGCAACTTAGGCGGAGGGGCCGGGGGAGGGGTTTTAAATGACCGCGGCGTATGTGTTTTGACTTCCGGCAGTCAATATAAAGTGGCCAACCGGCAGGCGGATGAAAGCCTGGCACCCGGGATTAAAGGATTTATTTTAGGCACCTACGGCGTCATTTTTTCCGAAACGGCCCGGCAGGCGGCCGAATTGGTTGCGACCGGGACGGAACAATATCGGAAAACGACCGGAAAAAAGACGGTGATGCGCGTGCGCGGCGCCAACATCGTCCTGGCAGACGCAAATGAAGCATTCTGTGTAGAACAAAATGCCCATCACTATGCCATCAGAAAGCCGGGGGATGCGGGTGAAAAGGAAGGCAATTATATGGTTAACGCCAACCATTTCAAATACGCTGAAGGCAGCTTTGATCAGCATAATGTTTTTCACGCCGAATTGCCTATGACAATGTTTACATCGGAAGAAGATCAGGATAGAAAATCTTCTTATTACCGCTTCTGGTCCGGCATGTGGATGCTGCGCAATAACTATGGCAGAATCGACCGGGAGATGATCATGCGGGATATTGCCTGCGCTCACTATGCTTACGACAAAGAAGGCAATCGATATGAACCGGATGACACCACCGGTGCTCCCACGGTGCCGGGGACCTTCTGTGCGCACACGCAGCCGTACACAGCCGAAAATCCGATGGGTGTCGGGGGTAATACCGAGACAACACTCTTTAACCTCTCGACCCGAGAAGTCTGGTGGGTTCCGGTATGGCCGTGCCATTATAAGGATTGGAACCTGAGCTGGAGTTATCTGAATCTTGAACCGTTCTCGGAATATCGGCGGCTTCTCTGGGGTTATTAGACCGGCGCGACTCAGCCGGCCAATGTTTGGAAGGACAAGACGCCCGTAGGGGTGAAATTCGTAAATTCGATGACGTATTTTTGTCTTGTTTCACCGCCCGCTGCGCTCAAGACGCCAAGGTTGAAAAGAGAAAAATTTTGGGATAAACAAAATTTTTATAACGCACCTGCTTTGATCATATTGCCACCATCCTGCTTTGCCTGGTAAAGATACTTATCCGCAAGTTCAATCATGGTTTTAAGTGAAACCTTCTCCTCCGGGGTATCAGGATCTAAGCCGGAAATTCCAAAGCTGGCTGAAATATCTATTTTTATTTCTCCAATCTTGATTTCTTTTTTTCGCAAGTCCCCACGGAGCCTTTCCGATAGGTGGATCGCACCATTCATATCTGTCTCCGGCAAAATAATTATGAACTCTCCCCCTCCGTAACGAGCCACCCAGTCCACGTCAGCTCGAATCGATTCTCTTATGCATGCTGAAAATTCTTTAAGCAGAAGATCTCCCATTACGTGTCCATAATTATCCTTAACTTTTTTTAAATGATCGATCTCGCATAAAACTATAGAGAGATGCCTATTGTACCTCCTTGCCCGTTTTATCTCATTCGGAAGGCTTGCCATCAGATGCCGGTAGTTGTAACATCCTGTCAATGGATCTGTAATAGTTAAAATCCTGAGTTCCTCATTAGCACGTTTTAGTGATTTCTCCAGTTCCAGTATGCGTTTTCCAGAATTGATCCTGGCAATCAATTCACCATTGTTAACGGGTTTGGTCAAATAATCATCTGCGCCCGCCTCAAGGCCGGAGATAATATCTACCTTGGTATCTTTTATCGTAAGAAAGATAATGTAAACATATCCAGGATAATTATTTGAATTTTGCCGAATGGACTTACATAGTTCAAGACCGTTCATATCGGACATTATCCAATCTGCTATGATAATTGGAAAAAACTGGCTGTTCATAAGTTCCAGTGCTTTTTTCCCGTTTTCTACGCAAACCACTTCATTTCCTGCTTTTCTGAGGCTATTTGTCAAAACATACTGCGTCAAATGGTTGTCCTCAACCAAAAGTATAGGATAATTTTGATCCACTTTTATTTTCCTGATGTATTGATTTAGTGTTCCTTTATGACAGCTTTAATCACCGAGATGTCCTATTTCTGCATAATTAAAAGTAAATTAATCGAACAAATTAATGTAAAAATCAATAACAAAAAATAGACGGTTTTCCGGCTTTATCGCGAATGGCCGTGCCACTTGCAAAAAACCATCGGATATTTCCATCCTTGTGCAGCATCCGGTGAACCACATCATATTGATGGGTGACTCCCTTAAAATGCTTTTCTGCTTCAGCCATCACCAATTTTTGGTCATCGGGATGCACGAGCTTTCCCCAGTCATCCAAATGATTCCTGATCTCGTGATCGGCATAACCGAGAATGGCCTTTAGACTTGGGTCCACAAAAATAGATTGAATATTTTGCGGCCCCAGTATCTTCTGTTCGCTTGCAGGGAAATCCTTAACATTTCCTTGTATTACTTGCCTTTTTTTGAAAATTTTGGCCCATCATCCCATACCGCCGGTTAGCCAGAGAAAATTTGTTAGATCTGGATTTTCACCCTGCAGCATAACACCCTCTGCAGCCCATTCATACCGTTGAGAGGTTAAAAGCGTGCCAGCTTGTGCGCTTCATTTTCCCTTTTCAATTTAGTGTTGATATTTTTTAAAGTACTTTCAACAATTACCAAACACAGCTGTATTTTACAAGTTATGCAACACAATATGATTGGTAAGATTTTATCCGCCGATTTAAGTCAAACAAAAAGGGGACATCCTGTAATCCTTTTGCGGAAAAGGGGACGCAGCCTTGACAGGGAGAAAGATTAATGTATATTAGTAATGTATATTTTAAACGGGAGGTATGACATGGTGCGAACGCAAATATACCTGACGAAGCATCAGCGAGACGAATTAGCGGCCCTCGCAAAGGCTGCAGGAAAGAAACAGAGCGAACTCATTCGAGAGGCCATCAATCGCCTCATCGATCAAGAGAGCTGCAGCAGACGAAAAGCTGTATTGCGTGAGGCTGCCGGAATCTGGAAAGACCGTTCAGATCTTCCCGACTTTAAATCAGCGCGCTCTGAATGGGATAGGAACGCATAATGCTTGGAGAAATCCTTTTGGACACAGATGTTCTTGTGGATTTTTTTAGAGGCTACAAAAAGGCGGTGGACTTTATTAACACCCACTCCACTCGAATAATCCTGTCAGCCATCGTTGCAGCCGAGTTATACGCCGGAGTGAAAGGAGATGCAGAAAAGGCTGTTCTGGAAAACTTCGTCTCCCTCTTCCGCGTTGTTCCGGTATGCGCTGCAGTTGCCAAGGCCGGAGGGCTTTACAAGCGTGATTATGGAAAGTCACACGGCGTTGGTCTAGCAGATGCCATCTTAGCTGCGACCGCTGAAGCCGAGAACGCTGAGCTGAAGACTCTCAATACCCGGCACTATCCTATGTTGAAGAACCTCAAACCAGCCTACTATAAGTAGACGACCAGCCCCATGTTCACTTTAGCAGCCAATGGACATGATAAAAATCAATCCTGAAAACGGACACATTGCTTATGAGGGGTGTGAAATGAGTTCTACCCTGAAATGCATTTCAGTACATTTGAAGAGAGCGAACTGGCCAGGGCATCACAACGGTCCAACTATCGCCCGCGATACGTCGATAGGGAGGCTTGGCCTAAAATGCGTGAAATTTTATTCGGTTAGACCAAAATTGAAAATAAATACCATTGACAATCTTGCCTGTCGATGCTACTTGAATTTTAAATGCCATTACGACCATAGACTTCCAGATGTTGCGGTCTAAACAAGTTCCGCACACAACCGTAAATTTTCGATACGCCAGCTTTTAAAAAGCGAGTTTTTTTCAAATACGACATCTTCCCATCTTACTCCGTCTGGGAGGTTTTCATGATCGATTCTCACGAAACATCAGATAAGCGGCTTTCCGAGCAGGAAAAAAAGTATCTGCGGGAGGAATTATGGTTTATTCTCCCTTTTTTCATTTTTTCACTCTATCTCTTTCTCGGTAGTTTTGAGTATCGGTTTGAAGCCAGCACCGTACCGAAGTATGCCGGTTTGGTTACGGCTGTTTTAACCGGTATGCGCCTTATCTATATTCTGTTCCCGGGAGCAAGGATCGGGGAATTCAAAGAAGATGGTTTGGCCGGTGAATTCGACGAAATCCAGGACGAGATTGTCGAAGGTACTCTCAAGGATAAATATCAAAAACAAACCCGGCAGATTTCGTTTTCAGATGAAAAAAAGGCCTTTATAGCTCTGATCGGATGTTTTTTCGCTTTTCTCCTTTTTGGCTACCTGGTCGGAACGTTTTTTGTCATTGTTGGCACCAGCTACTACTATGGCTTTACTAAAAAGGGTCCGCTGCTGATCAATCTGATTTCGATGTATATTCTTGTTTATGCGGTTCTTTTTAAACTACTGGGAGCGCCTGAACATTTTGGGCTGGTGTTGGAACCGATACTGAAAGGACTGGACCTGATATAAAGAGGGTTTGTTATGGATCAAGTGGCCGTGGCGTTGGCTTCGATTTTCCAACTGGACAGCGCCTTCTTGTTGATTCTGGGTACGTTTATCGGCGTGGTAGTCGGTGTGCTTCCCGGTCTGGGTGCAACGCATGCGATGGCCATGATCATTCCTTTAACTTGGAAAATGGATATTTCCCCCGCCTTTGTCCTGCTTATTTCCGTTTATGCCACGTCCAAGTTCGGCGGATCGCTGACTGCCATTTTATTTAACATCCCGGGGGATAACCCAAATGCCGTTACGCTAATCGACGGGTATCCAATGGCCAAGGCCGGGGAGGCAAGAACAGCGGTTGCCGCATCGGCCACGGTTTCAATTATAGGGGGGCTTTTTTCCGCAATTACATTGCTGGCGTTTTTGCCGGTCATGTACTGGATCATTATGCGTTTTGGCCCGGCAGAGTTTTTCATGCTGGCCCTATTCGGGCTTTCAGCCATATCGGCAGTTTCGTCGCAATCAATTGTCAAGGGACTGATCGGCGGCGGGATCGGCATCCTCCTTTCCACGATCGGATATCATCCCCTGGTGGGACAGGCCCGCTATACCTTCGGCACCATGTTTCTAGAGGACGGCATCCATATGGTCAGCGTCATACTGGGTGCGCTTGCTATCAGTGAGGTGTTGAAACTGTGGATGGAGGGGAGTTCGATTGCCGGAGAAGGTGTTCCGTTAAGCGGCAGCTATAAAGCGGGAATTAAAGCGGTCTTTGAAAACATCCCCTTGGTTATTCGAAGCTGTCTCATTGCACTGGTAGTCGGCATTGCTCCCGGCGCCGGCAGTATGGTGGCTGGTTTTGTTTCCTATGCTTCCGCCGTCAAGACTTGCAGAAATCCTGAGAATTTCGGCAAGGGGGATGTTCGCGGCGTCATTGCCGGCGATACGGCCCTGCATGCCTGCCAGGGGGGCGATGTGCTGCCCACCATCACCCTGGGGATTCCCGGCAGCAATGCCATGGCGATTTTGCTGGGCGCCTTTGTTTTACACGGGGTTACGCCAGGTCCTCAAGTTGTAAAGCTGCATGCCGAACTGGTATATTTGATAATTTTTACCCTTTTTATCGCCCATTGCCTCAGTGTGCTGATGGCGGTCAGCATGTCAACCTTTCTCGAAAAGCTTACTAAGGCCAGGTCGGAAATCATTGCGCCGATCATCATCGTTCTCTGCCTCATCGGCTCCTATGTTGTCAGGGAATGCTGGCAGGACATGATGATCATGGCCATCTTCGGCATTCTCAGTTACTACATGAAAAAGCATGGATACCATCCCATTCCGCTGGTCTTGGGTATCGTTCTGGGACCTGTGGCCGAATTCGGATTGTTTACCGCACTTTCGCTGTCCGATAACGGCATATTCATATTTATCACACGAATACCCAGTCTGATTATTCTGATCTGTACCTTGGGTGTTATTTTCTGGCCTTTGCTTGAGAGAATTTATAAAAAAAAGCAATCTCTGTTGAGTTGAAACATAATAGATCATCGATCGGGCGAATCATCGCAAGCTTAACGATCAAACCGAATAGTCCAGCCGCCCCAATTTATTTTGGTGAGTTTTTTTATAACCTTAGCCGGAGGAGGGTCACATGAGAGATTGTTCCAGAAAATTAATCGGTTTTTTGGCTTATCTATCCCTGTTGATATTAATGGCGGGCATCCTGACGGTTCCATGGGTTGAAGCCAAAGAAGTCTACCCCCGGAAACGGATTACTTTTATTTGTTACGTAAAACCGGGCGGAGGCTTTGACATCCTTGCCAGAAGCATGGCGCCCTACCTGGAGAAGCATCTGAAAGAGATTTCCGCAGATGCAAAGGGCGGAGAAATCATCGTTAAAAATATACCGGCGGCCGGCGGCCGGAAGGCTTACAGCACCGTTTTCAATTCCGATCCCGATGGCTATACCATCGGCGATTTCAACTCCGCTTTTGCAACCGAGGAGATCTCCGGCACGTCCAAGACAGATTTTGATTATACCCGGTTTACGTTTCTAGTCAGGCTGGGGGTATCCAAGCGTATTGTTCTGGCTAAAAAAGGTACATTTAAAAATTGGGGGGAAATGATCCAGGAATCAAAGAAAAGGGAGTTGAAGTGGGCCGCTTCCAATTTTGGCCGCGGTCATCATATCAGCTGCATCCTTTTAAAAGAAGCGGCCAATATGAATGTCAGGCTGATCAATTTCCCGGGGGCCGCAGAAAACATTAATTCATTGATGCGTGGAGATGTCGACTTGGCCATTGCGACTTTGGAATCTGCAGTACCGATGATTCAGGCCGGCGAATTTGTCGGTTTGGCCGTGCTTTCAGAAAAAAGTGAAGTGCCGGGGGTCCCGTCCATGACCGATCTGGGCTACGCAGAAGCAGCCGACATGCTGCAACTGCACCGGGTATTTATTGCACCGCCCGATCTCGACAAAGAGGCTTATGAAAAGTTGGTTGCGGCTTTAAAGAAGGTGTTTTCAGATCCTGAATACCTGGCGCAGGCTAAGAAAATAAATTTTGAACCGGAACCTTTATACGGTGAAGACGCGCAAAAAATGATGAAAAAACTTTTCAGCGACTATCTCGGAAAAGCGGATGTGCTGAAAAAATATCTTGCGCGGTAACCGCAACCTGCCAAAGAACTTGATGATATTCACTGTCTCGAAATAGCATGGATGGTTCACGCCCCCTCACCCTGCCCTCTCCCCCCAGAATGGAGGCGAGGGTTGGGGTGAACGGACTTCCGGATTTCGGGACAATTATGAGACTCTTAATAAATCAGATCGCCAATTGAAAATATGATGGTTCAGAGCCTTTAAGCGGGAGAGACCGATGGATGATACAGGTATATTGAAGGGGAAAAAGATTCTGATAGTAGATGATGAACCGGATGTACTGGAGACAGTAATGGACCTGCTCGACATGTGCCGGATTGATACAGCTGCCGATTTTACGTCCGCCCGGTCGCTGCTTAATAAAAGCAAATATGATGCCGTTATATTGGATATCATGGGGGTAAAAGGGTACGAACTGCTTGATCTCGCCAACCAGAACGGCATCCCGGCGCTGATGCTGACCGCCCATGCCCTTAGCGCCGATAATTTCGCCAAGTCTATCGCAGGGGGTGCAAAGGCTTACATTCCCAAGGAAAAGATATCGGACATCAGTCTGTATCTTGCGGATCTACTAGAGGCGCAGACCGATCCTAAAAAGACCTCCAGGTGGTTTTTTCGCCTCAAAACTTTTTTTGAGGCGCAGTTTGGAAAAGGCTGGCTTGAAAAGTACAAAGAACTCAGAGAAAAATACGGGCCGTTTTACGATGATTAAACCGCTTCTGTGCGGCAATCGCAAGCCCCGCCTTGCAGAGGTCGCTCAGGTTAAGCGACAAGGCCCCTGCCAATATCGGCAAGTACTTTAACATGTCGAAATACAGCAGTGTAGGCATGTCATTGAGCGGGTTAAAGCACTGCTTCCTGATGACAGGTCGTCATGTGGTTTGGCGACAAAATTGAGAATACGCTGATAAAAAACCAAGAGCAGACCCCTATTTCCAATTCTCGCATGAGATCGTCTTTTGGCTCACTGGCAACGATCATAAGTATTTCATTTAATAGAATGAGACGGAATACAGGACTTGGCGGCATTCAGGCTGAATTTCTAACGAATCCAACAGGTAAAGATACCGCATTGCCCGTTTGGGCTTATAACCTTCCCTTTTTCAAAATCGCCACCAGCAGCCAGATGCCCATGAGTGCGGCGGCCAAAAAGCCGATGATGCCGATTAAAGAAATCCCGTAAATAAAGGGGGGGGTTTTGGAAATGACGATCAGGGCCGACCCGACAATCAGGGCGGCGATGATGATGGAAAAGGAGATCCGATTGCTGATCTGATCGTGGGTTGCCAGCATCTCCCGCAAGCCTTCATGCTCCATTTTGACGATGAGCCGCTGCTGTTTGATCAGCCGGGTTATTTCAAGAACGTCCCGGGGAAACTGCTGGGCAAACTGAAACAACTCTGCTGCGATTCGAATCATATCGTTCAGGATGCGGTCCGGATAAAAACGCGCCAGTTTGACTTTTTTGATAAAGGGAGTCGCGCGGGCAATCATATCAAAATCCGGGTCCAGCATCAGCGCAACCCCTTCCACCGTGCTTAGGGCCTTCATCATCAAAAAAAGATCCGGCGGAATCCGGAGTCGATGAGCGGAAACCATTTCGAAAAGATGCTGAATCAGCTTGCCGATCCGAATATCTTTTAAAGGTCTATATAAATGTTTCCCCATGAACTCGGCGACATCTTTTTCCAGCAGTCGAAGATCCGGTTCAGCATCCCAGGTGGTCAGCTTCAGCAGAACCTGAGCCGCCCGATACTGATCCTGACGGACCACGCTGTCGATCAGTTCCACAAAATCTTCCCGGGTGGTACGGTCAACGGAGCCTGCCATGCCGAAATCCAGCAGGCAGATAACATTGTACGGCAGCACAAAAATATTCCCCGGGTGCGGGTCGGCGTGAAAAAACCCGTGATCGAATACCTGCTTAAGAATAAGATCCGCTCCCCGTTCGGTGATGATCTTTCTGTTAAGCCCGGCTACGTCAAGCTGAGCAACGTCGGAAACCTTTATCCCTTCGACCATCTCCATCGTCAAAACCCGCGTGGTGGTCAGTGCGTGGAATACCTTTGGAATATAAAGGGTGGGATCGCCCAGAAAGTTACGGGCAAACCGCTCCAAATTTGCGGCTTCAAGGGTATAGTCGGTTTCCTTTTCTAGGGTCCGGGCGAATTCTTCAACAATCTTGACGGGCCGGTGAAACGCCAGTTCCTCCACGTGTCGTTCCATCAGGGTTGCCATGTGAAGCATAATTTCAAGATCGACCTCGATGATCCTTTTGATGCCAGGCCGCTGCACCTTAACCGCAACAGGATCGCCATCTTTCAGGCGCGCCTGGTGGACTTGACCGATGGATGCAGAACCAAATGGAATTTCTTCAAAAGACTCAAAGAGCTCTTCAAGTGGTAAAGAGAGTTCTTTTTCAACAATGCGTTTGACTTCCAGATAAGAAAAAGGGGGCACATCATCCTGGAGTTTGGAAAGCTCTCGGATGATTGCAGCCGGCATCAAATCCGGACGTGTGGACAGGACCTGACCGAGTTTGACATACGTCGAACCCAGTTCCTCAAATGCCATCCGTATTCTTTCGGAACTGGTCAGTTTTTCTTCCCGCACGCCCTTTTTCCGGGAAATCATCTGCAGACCGACTTCAATGTATTGATCAATTTTGAGCCGATCCACCAGGTCTTCAAATCCATACTTGATTAAAACGGAGAGGATTTGACGATAGCGGTTCAAATGACGATAGGTACGTCCGATAATGCCGATTTTTCTTATGCTGAGCATCGATTTTGCCAAAAATCAGCCGGTTGTCTTCGCATCGCTGCTGATGGCCTTTTTCAGCTCCCGGATTTCTTTTTTCAATGCCTTTAATTCGTCACCGGTAACGACATCGGCCTTTTTCAAGAAATCCCTTACCATTTTTTCAACTCGATCTTCCATTTTCACTTTGGCTTCGTCGTATCTGCTCAGCAGTTCATCCAGAAATTTTTTGCCTTCCTGCTCATTCATGCTGCCCTTTTTAACAAGGTCTTTGACCAAATCTTCGACTTCATCCCGCGTTTTAAGCGCCAGTCCGACGCCGGCCATCATTGTCTTTTTGATGAGTTCTATCACGGTATCCCCCTTTTGTTGAATTTCTTATCGCTTAAATCTTACCGATCAGCGCACCTGCTATCGTATTTTTCTGTATTTCCTTCGTGCCTTCATAAATTTCCGTAATTTTGGCATCCCGGTAAAACCGTTCGACTTCATATTCCGCCATATATCCGTATCCGCCCAGCAGCTGAATGGCCTCATCGGCCACCTCCACAGCGGTCCTTGCCGCATACATTTTGGCCATGGACGTCAGCTTGGGATCAATTCGCCCGCCCTGATCGTAGTTCCAGGCGGCCTTGTAGGTGATCAGCCGGGCCAGCTCGATTTTCGTGGCCATGTCGGCCAGTTTGTGCTGGGTAACCTGAAACTGAGCGATTTTTTTACCGAACTGTTCTCTTTGTTTCACGTAGTCCAAAGCACGGTCAAAAGCGCCCTGGGCGGTGCCCAGGGCCTGTGCGGCCACCAGGATGCGGCTTTCATCAAAAAACTCCAGCACCTGATAAAACCCACGACCCTCCTTGCCGATCAGGTTCGAAACCGGGACCCGCACATTTTTAAAATTCATCTCCGCTGTGGCCATCATGCGAATCCCCATTTTCTCGCCGACATCCGTGGCCGTCACGCCGTCCCGGTCGGCTTCCACCAGAATCATGCTGATGCCGCGATAGGCCGGCCGGGCATCGGGATCGGTCTGGCAAAGAACGGTATAAAAGCCGGCCATTCCACCATTGGTAATAAAGGTTTTGGTGCCGTCGATCACCCAATCATCCCCATCCCTGGCCGCACGGGTATCCATGAACGTAATGTCCGATCCGTGGTCCGGCTCCGTAAAAGCCCCGGCGGACATCATCCGGCCTTCGGCTACGGGCGGCAAAAACTTTTCTTTCAGTTCCTCTGACCCAAAACGCAAGATACATTCGGATGCAAAGCCGGAAAGAACCACGGCACAGCCGATGCTGGAATCCCGCCGGCAGAACTCCTCGGCAATTATAATATTCTCCAACACACCCAGACCCTGGCCGGAATATTTTTCCGGAAAATGAATTCCCAGAAATCCCAGCTGGGCCGTTTTTTCCCAGATTTTCTTAGGAAACTCGTGCTTCCTGTCAAGCTCCAGCGCAAGCTCCTTATCAAATTCACCCTTGGCAAAATCCCTGGCCGCCTTTTGAATCTCTTTCTGTGATTTGCTCAGCTCAAAATCCATTCTTTTCCTCCACACATATCCGGAAATCCGGCGTTGATGTGACGGCCGTCGCTCATAACGGCAAACATCCTATTATTATTTGGATTTAGCACATGCCCCGGGCTTTTGCAAGGTGTTTGGCGCCTGATAAAACGGCCTGCACTTGGAGTTTCCCCCAGCGGGCCAAAAGATACCGAAAGAAAGCAAGCGAACATCCCTTTTTTATTTTCCGGAAAAATTTTAGTAATAAATTCATATATAAAAGAAACTTGACGGATTGCGTAAACTGTCTTAATCTCGCTTTACGCTCTAAATTGATTTTTCGAAAGGATATCACCATCATGGCTTTTTCAATTGCGCTGGCCGGTAAGGGAGGCACCGGCAAAACCACTGTGGCGGGACTGCTGATTAAATATCTGGTCAAAAACGATAAAATCCCGATTCTGGCGGTTGATGCCGATAGCAACGCCAACCTGAATGAAGTCCTCGGTCTAACCGTTACCGACACCCTGGGCAACTCCCGCGAGGAAATGAAAAAAGGCAAGGTGCCCAGCGGTATGACCAAAGATGTGTTTATGTCCATGAAACTGGAGCAGGCCGTGGTCGAGGCATCCGGTTATGACCTGGTCGTCATGGGGCAACCCGAGGGGCCGGGATGCTATTGCGCCGCCAACACCCTTCTGACCGGATTTCTGGAACGGCTCACGAGCAATTACCCCTACATCGTGATGGACAATGAAGCCGGCCTGGAGCATATCAGCCGCCTGACCACCAGCAACGTCGATATCCTGCTGATTGTTTCAGACACCTCCCGACGCGGACTGCTGGCCGCCACCCGGATTAATGACCTGGCCAAGACCCTGAATATCGGCGTGGGGAAAAGTTGTCTGATCATCAATCAGGCTAAGGAAAAACCGGACAGGGCGACTTTAGAGCTGATCCGCCAGTCCGGGCTGGAACTTGCCGGAACCATATCTGAAAATCAAAGTGTATATGAATATGACCGGAATGGACGGCCGACCATTGAATTGCCGGAAGATAATCCCGCTGTAAAAGAAGCCTTTGCCATTTTTAGCAAAATTATGGGATAAATTCTTATTTGCAGGAAAAAAATGAAAAAAACCGGCTTTCTGTATGACGAACAATACCGGCTTCATGATACAGGCATCTATCATCCTGAAGTCCCCGAACGTCTGCAAGCGGTTTACAATGGAATTAAGGATGCCGGACTTCTGCCGAAACTTAAATTGCTTCAGGCCGGCCCGGCGGACTTGAAATGGATCGAAACCGTTCATGAGCGTCGTTATATCCGTCGCTTCCAGGCCGCCTGTCAATCCGGCCACTCGATGTTGGACGGCCCGGACAATCAAATGTGCCCTGAGACCTATCAAACGGCGCTGCTGGCGGTAAGCGGCGTCTTGGGGGCTGCCCGGCTTTTGCTCCGGGGAGAAATCGATAACGCCTTCTGCGCCGTCAGGCCTCCCGGGCATCATGCCGAAACCAACCGGGCCATGGGGTTTTGTTATTTTAACAATGTGGCGATTGCCGCTCGCTATTTACTGCATGAAGGAAATATCCAGCGGGTCGGGATCGTGGACTTTGATGTACATCACGGCAACGGCACCCAGCATATATTTGATCAGGACCCATCGGTATTTTATTATTCCATTCATCAGCACCCCTCGTTTACATTTCCCGGCACCGGCCGTGAATTTGAAAAAGGATCGGGGCCGGGATACGGTTTTACACTGAACTCTCCGGTATTGCCCGGCCGGGGCGATAGCGAATATCAACGCCTTTTGCAAAAAGACCTTTTCCCGGCGTTTGACGCCTTTAAACCGGAAGTGATTATTGTTTCGTCCGGTTTTGACGCCCATGTTGACGATGACATATCGGATATCCGGCTTTCGACCGAGGGATTTACCTGGATGATGAAACAGATTGTTGCGATGGCCGATCGCTATTCCAAGGGAAGAATTATTTCCGTTCTCGAGGGCGGTTATGCCTTAAATCGTCTGCCCGAACTGGCCAGAAACCATGTTTCCGTTTTAATTAATGCATAAGGATTCAAGGAGTCCGGGAGTCAAGGGGGCAAGGGGTCAAGTGAGATAATGAAAAACTTCATAATGTCATTTGGAAGCTAACCTTCAAATCCTTGCATCCTGGCTCCTTTTTTCCTAACTTTTTGGGAAAAGAATCAAATTAAATTATAGCTGCCTGAGGAGGTAACTGCCATGTTTGTCAGCAGATCAATGACCCGAAAGGTTATTACAATCGATGAAAATGCTGATATTTTGGAAGCAAAAGAGAAAATGGCGGCGCAGCGCATCCGCCATCTACCGGTGGTAACACGGAGCAACCGGCTCTGCGGCATTGTTACGGACCGTGATATTCGCAGCGCCATGCCCTCCAGTGTACTGGATGATCCGGACGGCAACATGACCCGAACTCGCCTCGCAAAAATTAAAGTAACTGAAATCATGACAAAAAACCCTGTCTGCCTGTCTCCCCAGGATACCCTGCCGGACGCCCTCCTGTTGATCCAGAGAGAAAAGGTCGGTGCTTTTCCGGTGGTGGACGAGAACGGATTCCTGAAAGGAATTCTATCCACACGGGATCTGATTCGGGCATTCATTAATGTGCTGGGAATTGGAGAGCCGGGAACACTTCTCTGTATTCTGGCGGAAGAAAAAATCGGACAAATGAAAAAAATTGTTGATGCCGTCACCGGTGAAAATATCTCCTTCGGCAGCATTCTGGTCGCCCGGTATTGGGAAGAAGGCAAACGGGCCGTCTTTCCCTATCTGTTGACCCAGAATGTCGCCAACGTTAAAAAAAAGCTGGAAAATCTGGGTTTCACGCTGCTCGATCCCATGGAATGGTATCTGGATCAATTACCCAAAAAATGACCGATTCCCGACTCCTGCATAATTTTCCTGGAGATCCGCCCGCATCCCCCTACACGGATTTGTATATCTACTACCTGAAAGGACTTGCCAAAACAGACTACCACCACTTTGGCCGTACATTCATCGGCGCCTGGCTGGAGGATGATTTTTCTTTTCTTTTTTTTTCCACCCCTTCTCGTCCCGAGGTCGAACAGTTTATTTCTACCCGGCCCGACTTAAAATTCATTGATGAATACCAAATGCCCTATGCCGACTGGCAGGGAGGCGTTTTAGGCCCCGGTTATTTCGGCGGTTTTTTTATAGCACCCCCCTGGTCGGCGCCGGCAGATGCGCTGACGGCTGAAAAACGGCCCATCATACTTGACCCCGGTGTCGTTTTCGGCAGCGGAAGCCATCCCACAACCCTGAGCTGCCTGGAAGCATTGGAATTTGCATTTCATTTTGACACATATGCATCGGCACTGGATTTGGGCACCGGAACCGGCTTGCTGGCACTAGCCGCCGCGCGCCTGGGTTGTCGAAACATACTGGCGGTGGATTTTAATTTTTTAGCCGTCCGGACGGCCCTGAATAATATTCGGATCAACCGGATGGAGGATAGAATCTTAGCCCTTCAAGGTCTGGCCCAGGATTTTGTGAACTTTAACGCAGAGCTTTTGATCGCCAATATCCATTACGGAGCCATGAAACAGTTGATTGCTGCTGAAAACTTTTTATCAAAAAAGAGCTTTATCCTCTCCGGACTTTTACGCAGCCAGGCAAACGACATCCAGGCTGAATTATCAGACAAACCGGTCGAAATCATCAAAATATGGGAACTTGAGGGCATCTGGTATACTTTTTTTGGAAAAATTACTTGAAATCCTCTTAAAAATAAAGATAAAAGATTCTATGTATATTAAATGCTGGGGGTCCAGAGGCTCCATACCGGTCTCGGGAAAAGAATATCTTAAATACGGCGGCGATACCACCTGCCTGGAAATCCGTTCTGAAAGCGGCGATATTATTATCGTCGATGCAGGAACCGGAATTCGCAGGCTGGGAAATTTGCTGATGGCGGAAAAATGCTTTCAGTATAATTTTATTTTTACGCACGCCCACTGGGATCATGTTATGGGCTTTCCTTTTTTTAAGCCCCTTTACTCTCAGCATGCCCGGTTGCAGATGCATCGCTGCCCGTTTCACAGCAAGTTTGTCGAAACCATTCTCTCAAAAGTCATGACGCCTCCCAATTTTCCGGTACGATATTCAGAGTTGAAAGCAAACATCATTTATGAAGATGCCTGTCCGGCAACCTTTCAAATCGGTTCGATTCAGATAACCCCTATCCCCATCAGCCACCCCAACAGCGGCAGTGGGTACAAATTTATTGAAAACGGCAAATCCTTTGTTTTTCTGACGGATAATGAACTGGGGTATGTTCACCGCGGCGGATTGCAGCGCAAAGACTATACCGCATTCTGTTTAGGCGCAGATTTGTTGTTTCATGACGCCGAATATACTCCGGAGGAATACACAGAATCAAAAGCCTGGGGACATTCGACCTTCACCGATGCGCTGGAACTCGCCTGTGAAGCCGGAGTTAAGAAGTTGGGGCTGTTTCACCTAAATCAGGAGCGCTCTGATTTGTCGATGGATAAAATTATCGAATCCTGCCGGCAACGCATCGCTGAAAAGGGAAATCACCTGGAATGTTTTGCAGTGGCCGGCAATGGTGATATGGCCTACCATTTGTAAAACACCTTTTTGAATTCCAGCATCGGTATCTTATGGATCAACTATTCAAGCGCGCTGCCAAAGATCTCCATGCCGCAAATTACATTGTTGCCTTAACCGGCGCCGGCATTTCCGTCGAAAGCGGGATTCCGCCGTTTCGAGGCAAAGGCGGGGTATGGGAAAAATTCGACCCCATGGAAGTCGCCCATATCGATGCCTTCATGCGGGACCCGGTCAAGGTCTGGAACCTGCTTCTCAAGGAAATGAAGGAAATTGTAGACAAGGCCCGGCCCAACGACGCCCATAAAGGGCTGGCCAGGCTGGAGAGATGGGGAAAGCTGAAAACGGTGATTACCCAGAATGTGGACGGCCTTCATCAGATGGCCGGGAATACGGATGTCATTGAATTTCACGGTAATTTTGCCTGGCACCGCTGCATGGACTGCAGCCGGCGCTGTGAAACTTTCCGCATCGACCTTTCGCAGATCCCCCCCCGCTGCACCTGCGGCGGGATTTACCGGCCCGAATGTATTTTTTTTGGTGAAATGATCCCGCCGCAGCATCTGCTGCGTTCGCGTCAGGCAGCCGCTCGGTGTGACATCATGCTGGTCATCGGCACGTCCGCAGTTGTCCAGCCGGCCGCGCTTATGCCGCTGGCAGCAAAGGACGCCGGCGCCCGGGTCATCGAAATCAACCCGGAGAAAACCCCTCTGACCGCAAGTGTCAGCGACTATCTGATTCAGGGAAAGGCCGGCGCCATCATGAATGCCATCCTGGCGGAGATGGAAAAAAATCACCCGGATCTGCATTAATACATCATCCTGACCCGGAAGGAGAGATGCTTCGTTACAATTTCACAATTGAAACCGAAACGATCTGAGCGGGTTATGCTGCCGCTGCAGAATCCCGGGTCATATTGTTGCAGCGCGCTGAGGCCCAAACCCAATCAGGCGCGATGATTTGAGAACCAGATAAATTGATACGTATTTTTAAGCCTGACAGAGGGAGCAATGTGCTGCCTTTCAAATAAGGTGCAATCATGGATACCGGCCAACCCGGGTGGATTCAAACCATTAACCTGCCGCCCCCCTCGCTGCTGGACAACACCGCAGATGCGGATCGACTCTTGCGGGCGCTAAAGGAGCGTCTGAAAACCGACACGGTTGATATCGATTTCAGTCTGCTGAAAAAACTTCCCCACCGGCTTCGTAAATGGGACTTTAAAGCCAGGTGCATCCTTTTCAAAGACCGCCGCCGATGGGTGGTCGTTGACATGAAGGCGGCCCATGATGACACCCCTATTACCGGACTGGCAGTTGATCTGGGAACCACCACGGTGTTTCTGCGACTGATAGACCTTCTATCCGGGACCGTTCTGTCCGAAATTTCATTCCCTAACCCCCAACTTTCCTTCGGACCCGACATATTGACCCGCGTCCATTTTGCCGAAGCACCTGACGGCCTGGGGAAGCTCCATGATCTGATGATTGCCGCCTTAAACGATTCCATCCGAACGATCTCGAGCGGTTGCGGCCTGCGGCCGGACAGCATCTGTTTTTTGTCCGTTGCCGGCAATACCGTGATGACCCATTTGTTCATGGGTCTAAGCCCGAACTGGATCATCCGCGAGCCTTATATTCCGGTGGTCAACCGGCCGGAGCTGATATTGGCGTCGGCACTGGGAATAGCGGTGAGCCCGCAGGCACGAATACTGATATTTCCAAATGCCGGCAGTTATTTTGGCGGCGATCTTATCGCCGGGATTTTATCTTCAGGCCTTCACCGGCACAACGACACGGCCATCCTCGTGGATGTCGGCACCAATGCCGAAGTCGTACTGGGAAACCGGGACTGGATGGTGGCCTGCGCCGGAGCGGCTGGTCCCGCTTTGGAGGGCGGCGCCAGCCCAATCGGCATGATGGCCGGTCCGGGCGTAATCGATCACATCGAACTGGAACCGGATAAAAAGCGATTTCGTTGCCATACCATTAGCGGTTCGCTCCCCAGAGGCATCTGCGGATCCGGGTTGATTGAACTGGCCGCACTTCTGTTTGCTGCCGGCATGATCGACCGCCGCGGCCGGCTCATACCCGAAAATTGCGGGAAACAGCTGAAAGAACGAAACGGGCTGACCTATCTCGTGATCGTACCGGCCGGTGAATCGGCTACAGGATCGGAGCTTGGCGTCAGTCAGACGGATCTTGACAGCCTGATCCGTTCCAAGGCGGCGATGTACGCTATCCTGGAGACCATTACCGCATCGGTAGGCATCTCGCTGGAAGATTTAGCCACCTTTTATGTGGCCGGAACCTTCGGCTCCATCATCCAGCCTGAAGCGGCTGTCACCATCGGCATGCTGCCCGACCTGCCGCTTTCCCGCTATGTTTCCCTGGGAAACAGCTCCATCGCCGGGGCCGCCATGGCCCTGACCGCAGGGAACTTACTGGAAGAGATCGATTCCATCAGGGATCGCATCACCTATCTGGAATTAAACGTCAACCAGGAATTCATGACCCGCTTCAGCGCCGCCAAATTTTTGCCGCATACCGACCTTTTGCGCTTTCCATCAGTGAAAGTCCGCCGCGACGGAGCCGGAAACTCTATCGACACATGAAAAAGGAAATGACCGCGTGAAGCAGGATACACCCCGATTCTATTATGGCTGGATAATTGTCGCCCTGTCGTTTTTGTGCTTGTCTGTGGCCTTGGGGGTTCGCTATTGCTTCGGTGTCTTTTATGTGGCCATCCTGGAGGAATATGGCTGGAGCCGGGCGGAGACAGCCGGCGCTTTTTCGTTGGCCATGCTGGCTCACGCCTCTTTCGCACCGGTGACCGGCACGCTCATCGATCGTTTCAGTCCCCGGATCGTCTTTCCTTTAGGGGCCGCATTTCTGGCGCTGGGCTTAGTCGCTGCAAGCCGTATCACGGCTATCTGGCATTTATACCTTTTTTTCGGCATCGCCATTGCCATCGGCATCAACACCCATTCCCTTACCCCCCATATCACTCTGATTTGCAGATGGTTTATCCGAAAAAGGGGGCTGGCAAGTGGTCTGGCGTTGGCGGGCCTGGGGGTGGGAACGATGGTGCTCGCCCCCATGGTTCAGTTCATCATCGACATGGCCGGATGGCGCATCGCGTTTTTGGCCCTTGCGGCTATCGTCTTGGGCGTGCTCGTTCCCTCGACGGCCATTTTTGAACGAAGCCATCCCCAGGATGTGGGTCAGTACCCGGACGGAATCGCTCCCGACCTTGACAGCTCCCCGCTGTCCACGGAAAAAGTCTCTAAGGAAAACTATATCACGTCGCCCCGCCGGCAGCAGTGGACGTTCAAGGCCGCCCTCAGCACCCGGGCCTTCTGGATGATCGCCGTGATGTTTTTTTGTGTCGCTTTCCTCATCAACCTGCTGGTGGTGCACCTGGCCGCCTATTTGGTAGATGCGGGATACAGTCCGATCCTGGCGGCATCCCTGGTGGGATTGGTCGGCTTTTTCGGTTCCGGCGGGGGCGTGATCTTCGGCTTTCTGTCCGACCGATTTGGCCGGGAAATCGCCTATACGATCGGCGCCGGTGCAGCCATCGCGGGACTGCTGCTGCTTCTGCTTGCCGGTCATACCGGAGCGTCCTGGATGCTCTACGCGTTTGTGGTGCTTTACGGTATGGGCATCGGCGCAATGGGCCCCATACCAACCGCCACGGTCGGTGATTTTTTCGCCGGCAAGGCCATGGGACATATTTTCGGGGTGCTGACCATCGCTTTCGGAATCGGCGGAGCGTTGGGGCCATACCTCGGCGGATACGTTTACGATCGAACGGGCAGCTATACGCTCCCCTTTCTTCTGGCACTGGCCGGTCTCTGTATGGGAGGAATCGCAATCTGGGTTGCCGCCCCGCGAAAGCGATGAATTAATCCTTCTTCACCGCCCGGTGAAACCGGGTCGGAACGCCAAGACGGCGAGGCCGACGGCAACGAGCAATGCGCTTAACAACACCCAGCGCCCGAGCCGCTCCCGTCCGCGGAAGATACTGAAGCTCAGGAGAATGGTGAGAAGGGGCTCAACCGCCATGGTCACGTTGACGATCCAGACGGGGGAGTACGTCACGGCCATGAAGAACGCGAGCTGAGCTGCACTGAGGCACAGACCCCAACCGACGAAGAACAGGTGCCCCCGGCGCCAGGGCAGACGCAAAGCGGATCGCTGCCGCCAGATGGCGGGATACAGGAGGGTCGGAATCATGGTGAAGAAGATGCCGATGCCCGCTCCGATGGCGGGCTCGGGCCAGAGACCGATCCCCAGTTTACGCAGGATGTTTCCGGTGCTATAGGCCACGGCGCTGATCAGACCCAAGGCCACTCCGCCTCTCCTCGTCTCGGGTCGGATGTCCCAGCCGCGGGTGCGCATGCGCAGCAATGGTTCGGTGGTCAGAAACCAGATTCCGGTCATGATGAGCACGCCGCCCAGAAAAGATCCCCAGGTCAGCGGCTCGCCCAGAAGTGGGACGGCGATGGCCGTCGTGACTAGCGGCTGTAAGTTCTTGTACGTCGACGCCCGGGACGGACCCAGCCGCTCGATTGCGCGGAGATTGACCCAGCGGCCGCAGAATGTGCCGAAGACGCCGCCCGCAGCAAAGAGCGCGACCGCCGGCAGCGACGCCTGCGATATACCGCGCATCGCCAGCGTGCCGCCCGCCAGCGCCAACAGGGTCACCGCATTGACCGCAGTGGAAAGCAGAAAGCCTGCGTCCCGCTGCAGGTAGTCGGTACCCCGTCGGGCCAACACGTTTCCGAAAGCGAAAGAGAGGGCCGAGACGACGGCCAGGAAAATGCCTATGGTTGAGTTTATAAGAATTTCCTTATAAGGGATGGTTTATAGAAAATTTAAGGTCGTGTGCAAAACACCTGTAAAACTCAACATATGGAAGCCTGTCGATGGCGGTAAAAATTGAGGCTTATATACCCAAAACGGGCCGGGTTGTCAATTGCAGCTTTCAACCGGCCCTGATGCATCTTTCTGCGTCTGTTATTTGCTTGGCGCGAAAATGAAACCGGACTTGAATATGAAAATAGAAACAGTTATAAGCAAACGGCGTCTTTTGCTGCTGCTGGCCCTGCTGTCGGCCTTCCCCCCCCTGTCGACCGCTATGTACCTTCCGGCGATCCCCCTGCTGGTCATACAATGGCGGCAACCGCTGACCGTCGTCAACCTGACACTTGTCGCCTTCTTTGTCAGTTACTGCATGTCTCTGCTGGTTTTTGGGCCGCTGTCGGACCGGTTCGGCCGGCGAAAGCCGCTGCTCTGGGGAATCGGTTTGTATGTTCTTTCCAGCATGCTGTGCGCCCTGTCAAATCAGGCCGTTGCAATGATCATCTTCCGGATCTTTCAGGGCGCCGGGGCGGCTTCGGCCTCCGCTTTGGCACTGGCCATCAGCAAGGACGTCTATGAAGGGCATGAGCGCGCCCGTATTTTGGCCCATATCAGCGTCATCCTCGCCCTGGCCCCCATGCTGGCGCCTGTTTTCGGCGGCTGGATCATGATCTGGCTCTCCTGGCGCTGGATATTTATCACCCAAGGGACAATCGGCGCAATCGCCTGGGCATATGTCCTGCGTATGCCCGAAACCCTGCAAACAACTTCTGCCAGTGGTTTTTTGCAGACAATCGGGATTTATTTCAAGTTACTGCGTAATCGGCGGTATTTCGGTTTCGCTCTGATGATGTCGCTCGTTGCGCTGCCGGTTTTTACATTCGTCGGCGGATCGGCGGATATTTATATCAACCGTCTGGGCCTGTCCGAGCAGGCTTTCGGCTACTTTTTCGGCTTCAACGCGTTTTCCATCATGGCGGGATCTTTCACCTGCTCCCGCTTGCTAAATCGGATGGGCCCGGCAAAGCTCATGACAGCCGGGTTTGCCGGCATTATGCTCGGCGGGTTTGCAATGCTCATGCGCCAGCTGCCGCCGCCCTGGGAATTTGCTATCCCGATGGCCGTCATGTCCTTTTCTTTCGGTCTAAGCCGCCCGCCCGGCAACAATTTTGTTCTGGAGCAGGTCAACCGCTATGCCGGCGCGGCCTCTTCTCTGCTGGTCTTCATTTATTTTATGCTGGGCGCGGTTGCCATGTGGCTGATCTCGTTTGACTGGAGCGACAAAATCCGCCTGATCGGCCTGTTGGGGGCCGTCGGAGGCAGTTTACTGCTGGGCATCTGGTTGTGCCTGCCGCAAACCCTCACCCGCTTTGCGCAACGGACCCCGCCCCGCTGAACCGAATGGCTCCCGCCCTGTTTCTGATCATGAAAGCGCGTATTCTCCTGTGAAGCATGAACCGGATTCAACCGTCCGCAACTTTCGTTGTCAACGTGCCGATGGGTGCAATGACGCCGATCATCATTCCCACCCGAGGGTCTCATACCCTTTCTCCTGAAGACACCGGATAACAAAGTTTTTGAAAATGGGGGTCGGTTCCGAAGCTTTTACGATGCCTCTCACCAAACCCGTAGCTGCCCCGGTGGCGGCGCCAACCCCCACGCCCCGCCCCAGGTTGCCGGTCACGGCGCCGGCTGCGCCCCCGATCACAGCTCCGCCGGCCCCGCCAATGGCAGTGCTTTTGGCCGCCTCAATGCCTGCGTCGGATTTGACATACTGATCGGCCAGGGCTTCGCATTCTGCAATATCGCGATGAGCCTGTGCTTCACCGACCTGCTGGAGGTGCGCATTGGGATAAAGAACAGGGCCGGTTGCGCAAGACGTTAAAAAAAGAATCGAGATCACAAACAGTATTTTTTTCATCTGTCCTTGCTCCTGTCTCAGGCAGCACCTTTTCCATTTTTTTACCATAAGCGCTCCCAAGATTCATCATTTATCACTCTTGTCCAAAAACGGATTTTGGATGAGTATTTCCATAAGTCATTGAAAAAAATCCTCCTTGTGGGTTATGTAACAGGTGATAAAATCAAATAACAAACCCAAGACAAGGCGGATAAACCAATGGTACGACATGCGGGCCTGTTCAGTCAACTGGTTACATTGTTTAGCCGCCAGCGATTTTATGAACTTGTCTTTAAGCATGGTTCCGAACGATATTGAGCGCGTATTTGAGGATGGCAAAAGCCACTGCGGCATGACCGATTACCAATTGCGCAATTGGGTGGGTTGGCATCATCATTTTTTATATCCGGAGATGACCCATTTATGATTACAGGTTGACCTGCATGCCTGGACGTGGCAGGATACCGGCAAATGATTGAAAAAAGCTTCGACATTTCTTTTATTGCCGACCTTGCTCTGCGGGAAAAACAAATCCAGCAGAATTACCGGCCCATTATTGCGGTGCATAAGTGGTTCGCCAGACGACCCGGCACCCTGTTTCGTGGTTTGCTTCTCTCTGAATTCCTTAATCATAAGCCTCTTTCCGAGGCCTTCTATCAATCCAATGATTTGAAAGGAATTCGGATAGCCGACCCTTTCATGGGGGGAGGCACGCCTTTAATTGAAGCCAATCGTCTGGGGTGTGATGTTGTCGGTTTTGATATCAATCCGATGTCTTATTGGATCGTCAAGCAGGAAATAGAACATCTTAATCTGGATGGGTATGTTGAAGCCGCAGATGCATTGCGTAGAGAGTTGGAAAGGGATATCGGACATCTTTACCGCACCACTTGTGTTTTATGCAGCGATGAAAATGCACATGTCAAGTATTTCCTCTGGGTGAAAATCATACCCTGCAGAAAATGCAACGAACCCATCGACCTGTTTCCCGGTTATCTTCTGGCATCCGACTCCCGGCATCCCCGAAACGTCTTTATCTGTCACGCCTGCGGTCAATTAACGGAGACAGCTGACAGAAAAAATCCGTGTAATTGCAACTATTGCGGAACAGAACTTTCAATTGATGGCCCTGCCAGGCGCAGCCGCTGCAAATGCCGCAGCTGCGGTGAAATCAATACATTCCCGAACAAGGCATTGGGTGTGCCAAGGCACCGGCTTTTTGCCATTGAATATTTCTGCCTTTCGTGCAAGGGCCGTCACAGCGGCAGGTTTTTTAAGGCTCCCGATGACAGAGATCTGGCAGTAGTGCGTGAGGCTGATGAACGATTAGCAGAGATTCGTCCAAAATACATTCCGGACGATGAAATTCCCAGCGGTGACGAGACCAACCGCCTTCTTCGCTGGGGGTATGCCCGCTACCGGGAAATGTTCAACCCCCGGCAGCTCCTAGGCATGGAGATTTCCGCTCGAATGATTGCCGGAACAGGCAGCGAGCGCATCCGCAATGCGCTTTCAACCAACCTCTCGGACCTGCTGCGCTACCAGAACATGCTCTGCCGTTATGACTCCATCGCCTTGAAATCACTTGATGTTTTCTCGGTTCACGGGTTCCCGGTAGGGCTCATTCAGTGCGAGTCCAACTTTCTTGGAATCATAGATCCCAAAAAGAACATCTGTATCGGGAGCGGCGGCTGGGCAAACATCATCGAGAAGTTTCGCAAGGCAAAAGCCTATTGCGACAAACCCTTTGAGATCAGACATCAAGGCCGAAAAAAGGAAATTTTACCCATTAATGGGGAATGGATCGGGGACGATCCAAACAGCAAACACATAGATGGAAGACGAAATGTCGAAATTCACTGCCATGACGCTGCAACAGCAACAATACCTGCGGCGACATTGGACGCTGTTTTTACCGATCCACCGTATTTCGGAAATGTCCAATATGCGGAGCTGATGGATTTTTGTTATGTATGGCTCCGGCGTCTCTTACAAAGCAAGGACCCTGCTTTTAAAAATCTTTCAACACGCACCCCCCAGGAGCTGACCGGCAATGAAGACATGGGCCGGGGTTTGGATCACTTTGCCCAGGGCCTCTCAGCAGTTTTTCAGCAGATGGCCAAAGCCCTCAAACCCGGTTCGCCGCTTGCATTTACCTATCACCACAACAAACTTGAGGCTTACTATCCCATTGCCGTCGCCATCCTCGACGCCGGTTTGGTCTGTTCGGCTTCCCTACCATGCCCGGCGGAAATGGGCGCTTCTATTCACATCAATGGAACCGGCTCATCCATCATCGACACCGTTTTTGTGTGCCGGTCAACCGGCATTGTCTCCCGAAGATGGCTGGTTGATTTAATAGAGGGCGTTGCCGA
>ENA-OSEO01001791-OSEO01001791.1-sediment-metagenome-genome-assembly--contig:-NODE-1791-length-35448-cov-5.763054_pt1 | contig 35448 bp, 28 predicted proteins | sample MGYA00237883_ERZ534232 | MGnify/ENA metagenome assembly ERZ534232 | reverse complement strand
ACCCCCTCCGCTTCGCGGGTAACAACTGCATTTTGCAACCTCCACCATTTCTGACATTCCATCATTTTAGATTGCTTCACAAAAGAAGTTCGCAATGACAGATTAAATGACAGATTAACAGACTTTTGCAATGACAGCTCTTGATCTTGCCGGTTTCACCTGCCCTGGTTTTTAATCCAGGGCGACCGTGCACGGGAATTGACCGAAGGTCTCCATACGACCTTTCCCGTCATAGCGAGGTACGAAGCAATCTAAACTGTTTGCACACCGAAGTTACTCATCTTAGTGCTCTGAAAACAGCCTTGCAATTTAAGGGCAAAGCCCTACTACCCCTATCTTTTTTAGTTAGCCCAGAGTTTGGATTGCTTGCGGAATAGTACACTACGTGTCACAAAAGATATTCGCAATACCCAGAGGGTACGATGCAACAGGTTTACCTCACATTTTTTTACTGAGAAAAAAGACCATTTTGAAGTTTTGAATATGGCTAATCTATTCAGCAATTCTCATTATGAATTAGGCGCGTAATCTATTCCTTGATTCTCATTGCCTATGCTATAATCTTTATTCTGGTGGGGTATCTATTCGCCCTGCGCTCGAGCTATGGAAATGACCGGAACCTTACCAATTCATCGCCGTGTCAAAGCTTTGCTTGCAGCCGGAGTGTTGATAGCCCTGGTGCTGATGCTGAATGCCTGCGGCTCAGGTGGGGGCAGACCTCCAGGAGGGTCGAATGACCAGACACTCAGTCGCTGGGCATCCGCCACACCCACCCAAACCCCACAGCCCAGCGCAACCCGCACCCCGGACATCTGGCCAACCTTCGCGCCGCCCAGCAGCCCTGCTTCCACCGCCATTCCCCCTGCCGCCCCCCGGCTGCAGCTGGATGAGGACGTGAAAATCTGGCTGCTTTTGGGCACCGAAGCGGAAAAGCCCTTCAGCGGTCGCACGGATGCCATCCATCTGCTGTTGATTAACGAGCGGCTTTCCAAGGCGAGCGTCATCTCCATCCCGGGCAGCCTGTTTGTTTATCTCCCCGGGCACACGATGCAGCGGCTCAACACGGCCTTCGCCCTGGGCGGCATGGAACTTGTACGCGATACTCTTGCATACAACTTCGGCATCCGCCCCGACAAATTTGTCCTGGCGCATCCGACCGAGTTCAAGTGGCTGGTGAATGACCTGGGCAGTCTGGATGTGAGCGTGCTCTTTCCGATCCGGGACGCGTGCGGCGGCTTGCCCGCGGGCACGCACCGCATGAATGGCGACAAGGTTTATTGCTACGTTTCGTATGATAGCGGCGACGAAGTCAATCGCACCCGCCGTCAGCAGCAGGTTTTGCAGTTGCTCTTTACCAAATTAGTTCAAAATGGCAGATTGGCTCGCTTGCCGGTTTTGTATGTTTCCTACCAGGATCATCTCGAAACCGACATTTCCCTGCTGGATCTTTTTCTCCGTGTACCCCTGGCACTGCGCCTGGGGGATCCGGATCGGGTGAACTATTTCGTGCTGGGATGGGAGCAGTTGCGCCAGTGGGAATTGCCTGACAACACCCAGACCACAGTCCTGCTTCCACGTGAAGAACAGGTTGCGGAGCTTTTTGAGCAGGCATTGGCCGCCATCAGCGAACCCTCCCCCCTTGGGGAGATCGTTCTGACTTACGAGGCCCAGGTGACCATCGCCGTCGCGCTTACGCAAACCGCCCAGGCGACGCCCTATGTGCCGGTTTGGCCGACCAATACGTTAGTCGGGCAGCCAACAGCGAGTACGGCTCAGCCAACAGCAACGCGCACATCGACTCAGCCAGCCCAACCAACCGCGACCCGCACACCGACCCTCGTGGTGACGCCTGGACCGACTGCCACGCAATCTGAACCGTATCCGATACCCACCGCGGTTTTTTATACTCCAACTCCAACACTGCCAGGGTATCCGTAAAAAATGGAGAGAATGTTTAGACAGACCAAATACCAGCCTTTGTTCCCGCTCATCAGAGTTCTGATGGTGTGTGGTCTTTTGCTGGGTCTGATTGGAACAGCGCCCGCAAAGTCAATCTCATTACCTTCTGCCGGCGTGAACCGCTTTGTGACAATTGAAGTCGACTACACCATCTACGAGTGGTGGCTGCTTTCGTGGAAAACCTCCGATATTGTTTGCCAGATATACACAGAGCATGAATCATGGCCGGATAACTCCGAAGTGCTTTATTATTGCGGATCAGCCATTCAAAAGCAGTGGTTGTCCACGACTGCCTGCGTTTTTGACGAGGAAATCACCAACCCGCAGGAGTGCAAGGGTTTATATCTTCACAAGGTGAGTGTGACCCCTTCCAAGCGCACGGTGGAGATCAGCCTGCCTTCGCCGGAGGTTTTTGTCTCAATTGCCGGCTGCAACAAGGAATCCGGGCAAAACAACTGCACCACGCTGCCCTATCTGCGCTTGCAGGCAGTGGAGCCGCTCCCCAACGAACAGATCATCCAGCTCCTTGGCACTGTCAACGGCGCTGGTTTTAGCTGCCCGGGTGGCGCCTGCGACGTGCCGCTGAGCCCAACCGGCATGGAAGGCGTGCAGGTGGAGTTTTGGGCGGAGTCGAGCTATGGTGATTCGAGCGAGCGTTATAGCGCTCAGGTTCGCGTGATCCCCTGGGGCGACTTTGCCAATCCCGATCAACCCGCAACCGACAAGCCCAGTTATTATGTGGACGTGCTCAGCTCCCAGTGGCTGGGCGAAGGTCAGTCCAGTTGCTCGGAAATCTGGCAGTCCTTCCTGCCGGTGGACGGTCCTCCAAGCTGGCTCAAAACACCCGAACTGGCAGAAGAGTTGGTATCAACGAACGAGTATTTCCTCCTGGCAGGTTTGCTGATCAAACAGGGGTTGGTGGATGCGAGTTCCTGCCCGGGAGGCGGGCTTGAATTGAATGGCGCCGCCAATGCCTGCGGCATGGAAGCCGCCCAACCGGTGGTGGATGACTGGCAAAATCAGTTTGACTCGGAAATCCTGCGCGTTGCCGATGATACTGGCGTTCCCGCCCAGTTAATGAAAAATATCTTCAGCCGCGAAAGCCAATTCTGGCCTGGGATCTATGAAAAAGTCCGTGAGGCTGGGCTTGGTCACCTGAGCGATATCGGCGCGGACGGGGTCTTGCTCTGGAACCCGGCTTTCTACAGCCAGTTCTGTCCGCTGATCCTGGCAGATGAAACCTGCCAGCGCGGATTTGGCAACCTCGATCCAGCTCAGCAGGAAATGCTGCGCGGAGCGCTTGTCCAGAAGGTCAATGCTGCCTGTCCGGATTGCCCGGTGGGGATTGACCTGACCCAGGCAAATTTCAGCATCAGCATCTTTGCCCGCAGCATTTTAGCCAACTGCGAGCAGGTGCGTCAGATCATTTACAACACAACTGGTCGCCAGGCTGGTCAGGTTGCGAAGTATGAGGACTTGTGGAAGTTTACTTTGCTGAATTACAACGCTGGTCCCGGCTGCCTTGGCAACGCCCTGCAGCGCACTATCAATAACGGCAACCCACTCACCTGGGATAATATTTCCTACAACCTTGAGGAGGGTTGCCGCGCTGGCATTACTTATGTTGAAGGCGTCTCAAGCATGCCCCAGCCAGACACGGGCGGCATCAATGATCTGTTGAGCACACCCCAACCAGGCACCTACCTGCCCACACCTACAATTCAGCCAACGCCGCGTCCGATAATCCTAACCCCCACACCCGGACCAACCGCCACTCCTGGGCCAACGGCCACTCCTGGACCGACCGCCTATCCCGGACCGACTACGACTACAGGACCCTCCCCCAGCGCCACTCCTTATCCCTGATCCTTTTCAGAACAGGGCTTAGGCTTTTCCTGAACGCAGCGCCTCAAGCTGGTTTTCGAGTTCAACCCTTTTCTCAATACCGGCTTGTTGCACTTCGTAACGCACATTATGGACGTAGTCGCAGATCTTTGCTTTTAATTCTTTACCCGAATAAGGCGTATAGATCCGGGCTAAGGAACTGCCGATCAGTCCGCCAAGCACTGCACCAAATAACCAACTGGAACTTTTGCTCATTTCATCTTCCTTTTGTGAATTTGTTGTTTATATTATAAGGGATTGCAGAGTGATAAGAAACTTAACCTCTAAGCCAGTCCAAACCCCCTCCAGCGAAGCACAGGGTCGAAGATCCGTGTAGCGCAGCGAAAGGGAAGTGGGGGGGTTAGGGGGGTGGGTCTTTTCTAAGAGATGGAGCTTTTTTCTCGAATCGACTTTCTATGTGGTCACAAAATTTAGATGCAATTGCCCTGGCTTCTACGTGCTTGTTCTCGGTTGCGTTTAGCATTTTAGCGTACTACCACTTTTGCGTTTTTGACATGATAAAAAAAAGCGCAAAAGCGCAAAACCTCCCATTAATCGCTCAGTGCTTATATCTGTCCGACAAAATGTTAACGTCCTTCTATCAAACAAATACTATCCTTTAACCACTTTCATTATGATTATTTTTAGATAACAAGGAGCGAAAATGGGAAAAATAATTGGAATTGACCTGGGTACTACCAACAGTGTCGTCTCCGTCATTGAAGGCGGATCCCCAACTGTGATTTCTACCTCAGAAGGGTCGCGTTTACTGCCATCTGTGGTGGCTTTTAACAAAAATGGTGAACGTCTGGTGGGCATTCCTGCCAAACGGCAGGCGATTGTTAACCCTGAAAATACGGTTTCATCAGTGAAGCGTTTTATGGGGCGTCGCTATGACGAAGTGGAACAGGAACGTTCGATGGTTTCGTTCAAGGTTGTTGCCGGCCCCACTGGCGACGCCCGCATCCAGATCCCTGTCACGGGGCAAACTTACACCCCGCAGGAGATTTCTGCCATGGTGTTGGCAAAACTCAAGACTGATGCTGAAGCTTACCTGGGCGAAAAAGTCACCCAGGCTGTCATCACCGTGCCGGCTTACTTCAATGACAGCCAGCGCCAGGCAACCAAAGATGCCGGCAAAATCGCCGGGCTTGAAGTGATGCGTATCATCAATGAACCGACCGCATCCGCGCTTGCCTACGGATTGGACAAGAAAGAAAATGAGATCATCCTGGTCTTCGACCTGGGCGGCGGAACGTTTGACGTCTCTCTGCTCGAAGTAGGCGGCGGCGTGGTGGAAGTAAAAGCCACCAATGGCGACACCCACCTCGGCGGCGATGACTGGGATAACGAAATCGTGAACTGGGCCGCGGATGAATTCCGCAAAGAACAGGGCATTGACCTGCGCAAGGATCGCCAGGCGCTGCAGCGTTTGCGCGAGGCTGCGGAAAAAGCCAAGATCGAACTCAGCTCCGTGCTCGAGACTGAGATCAACCTGCCCTACATCACGGCTGATGCCAGCGGACCCAAGCACCTGCTGCTGAAACTCAGCCGTGCCAAATTTGAGCAGATGACTGAAAGCTTGCTCAATCGCTGTCTGCCGCCTTTCCAGGCTGTCATGAAGGACGCCGGGGTAAGCGTGGATCGCATTAATGAAGTTGTGCTGGTTGGCGGCTCCACGCGTATGCCGATGGTGCAGGAATTTGTTAAAAAGCAGACCCACGGCAAAGAGCCCAACAAGAGCGTCAACCCGGACGAAGTTGTTTCCATTGGCGCAGCCATACAGGGCGGCGTTTTGGCAGGCGACGTTAAGGACGTGCTGCTGCTGGATGTGACCCCACTCTCATTGGGTGTGGAAACTCTGGGCGGCGTTATGACCCGTTTGATTGAACGCAACACCACTATTCCGGTCAAGAAAACCGAAACTTTCTCGACCGCGGAAGACAGCCAGACAGCCGTGGATATTCACGTCTTGCAGGGTGAACGCCCGATGGCAACCGACAATATGACCCTCGGCCGCTTCCGCCTGGACGGCATCCCACCGGCGCCGCGCGGCATCCCGCAAGTGGAAGTTACTTTTGATATCGACGCCAACGGCATCCTGAGCGTGACTGCCAGGGATAAAGCCAGCGGTAAGGAGCAAAAAATTACCATCACGGCTTCTACCAACCTGAACAAAGCAGATGTGGAACGCATGGTGCGCGAAGCGACGCAAAACAAGGCTGAAGATGATCGCCGCAGGGCACTGATCGAAGCCCGCAATATGGGCGACAGCCTGGCGTATCAGTCTGAAAAGACCCTGAAGGACCTGGGCGAGAAGGTGGATGTTGCCACGCGCAACGATGCCGAAGCAAAGATCCAGGTGCTGCGTGGTGCAATCGCAGGCGAGGATGTCAGCGCCATCACCAACGCCAGCAACGCCTTGCAGGAAGTGATGCAAAAGATTGGCGCCGCTGCCTATCAGCAAGCTGGACCCGCCGATGGCGGTCAGCCTGGAAACGGATTTGGAGGCCAACCTGGTCCCCAACCCGGTCAGCCGGAAGGCAATGATGAGGACGTCGTGGAAGGCGAATTCCACGAAGCGTAAAAGACCCTTTTGAAGTGAATAGAGCCGGTTCAACTAAGAACCGGCTCTATATTAAATAAGTTGAAGTTGTAGGTCGGAATGAGACCGCCAAACACCCTTTTGCTATTATTTACGATTTGCGGGCTCACTCCGACTTTATATCATCGGCGGAGTGCGCAAACCCTTGCAGCTGCACTGCGAGGGTAGAGATGTGCATTCCGTCCCATAAACTATAAAGGTCAGCTATAACTGTGAATTTGACACAGACCCGGACGTAGGGCGAGACGAAGTGCCCGCGAAGCAGGGTATTGGAGGCACAGCGAACTTCAATATTCAGAAAACTTGGTGTGCTTCCAATCCGCCACCGGAAGAAATTTGGGGAAATTCGGCGGATTGAGGGCACGATACGTTCTTCCATCACATTGTTCACGGTGCCCTCAATCGCGCCCTACGAACTAACCAGATGCGGACGTAGTTGTCGGCGTAATGAACAAAAGGGCGTATTCTGTCTGACCCCATACATTATAATTAGCCCATGATCAAACTCCTGCACTTTGCTGATGCTCACATTGACATGGCCAATTACGGTCAGCACGACGCCGCCACCGGACTGCCGCTACGTGTGATGGATTTCCTGAAATCCCTTGACGTTATTGTTGACACCGCCATCAAGGAAAAGGTCGACCTGGTCATTTTTGCCGGCGACACTTACCGCGATCGTTCACCGGCACCAACTTTCCAGCGCGAGTGGGGTAAACGCATCATGCGCCTTTCGCGCGCGAAAATCCCCACTCTGCTGCTCACCGGCAACCACGATGTCTCCCCCTCGCAGTATCGCGCGCATGCCATCCAGGAGTTTGACACCCTCAGCCCGGATTATATTCACGTCGCCAGTTCACTCAAGCTGCTTGGCCCGGATGATCTCGACGGCGTGCCTGTGCAGATTGTTGCCATCCCCTGGATCACACGTTCGGGCATTTTGTCGTCTTTGACGACGGACTCTTCCAATGAGGAAGATCCCCAGGAACTGATTGAACAGGCATTAAACAACTGGCTGGATCAGACCATTTCTGTGCTTGATCCTGATCTGCCCGCCATTCTGACCGCGCATGCTTCCATCGCTGGGGCAAAGTTTGGCAGTGAGCAGACGGTCAAAATCGGACGGGATGTGGTCCTGCCGCCTGGTCTGGTGGCAAATCCGGCGCTCGATTACGTGGCGCTGGGGCACATCCACCGCTACCAGGACCTCAACCAGGGCTCACACCCGCCGGTGGTATACCCCGGTTCGATTGAGCGCGTGGATTTTGGCGAGATCAACGAGGAAAAAGGCTTCATTATTGCTGAAATTGAAAAGGGTCACACAGATTACCGCTGGCAGCAGCTGCCTATTCGGCGCTTTCTGGATTATCGGGTTGAATTGGAAGATCTGCTGGGTGTCAATGAAAAAATCATGGCTGCATTGCCAGCCAGTGAGGAACTGACAGACGCGATTGTGCGGTTGACACTTATCTATCCCAGTGACCTTGAAACCCTGATTGATGAAACGCGTATCTATGATCACGCGCAAAAAGCTTTTGCTTTTCAGTTGATCAAAAAGCCCATTACCGAAGCGCGAACACGTCTTGGTGACAGTTTTGAGGCCAGCAGCATGACCCACGCGGAACTCTTGGAGCTCTACTGGAAGCGCCAGCACATTGAGGATAAAGATGAGCGCGACCGGCTGCAGAAACTGGCAGAAGAACTTATCTCCCAGTCACAGAGCAGCTAAAGCAACCTTGCTTTTACTCAGGGCGTCCACTCATCGTGGATGATTGCCATCAGGTAATAAGCCCCATCCCCGCTTTGCTGAAAGCCTAGGCGCAGCGATTGCCAGTCCAGGTAACCATACTCTTCTGTTCCCGGTTGGAAGTACTCAACATAATGCCCGTTGGGGTAGACTTCGGCGAAGTTATCAATGGTGTTGCTGGCTTTGCGAGTGGGATCCAGCAGTAGTGCCCACGCCTGGGTTGGGGTTTGGCTGGTGACGTATTCCGGCCAGTACTCTGCAACGGTGAGGGTTATATCCATACCGCTGCCTGCCTGCACACCCCAAAGGTAAACTTGCTGATTGCTTCCGAATGCCGCCACTTCTTCCCTGCTAAAGACCAGGTCCGTTTCCACATTGACATAGCCATAAGGAGAAATGCGCACTCCCAGTTCAGGGTGAATGAAAGGCGCTAATGCGGCAAAATCCTGGCTTTGAAGGAGAGGGAGAATTTCAGCAGCCAACGCCTCAAAAGAGAATTCACCAGGCTCCAACGGCTCACTCGCATTTTCGAGGTCTGCAATTTGGGTTGAGAGGGTGTTGATTTGCTCCTGCGTGGCCAACAGTTGCTCAGAAAGCAATTGGTTTTGCTGCTGGAGCTGCTCAAGTTCTATGCTGTTGCCCGGGGCAGCCGCCAGGCAGCCTGTTAGGGTCAGAGCGAATGCGATCAACAAAGAGAAGAGATTTTTGTTCATAGATCCTCCGGATCGAGGCGTAGAATCACGCCTATTGTACTTAAGACGAAGTCACAGAAAAAATGTTCCCATCATTGACCGTTGGAAATCATTAACAGCGATTATCTGCTTAAATTTGAGCTTTGATCAATTTTGCAGCAGCTGACTGAAACGGATCGCGTCCAGCATGCGCGCCAGGCGTACCGTTTCCCTCACGTCGTGCACGCGCAGAATGTCTGCCCCGTGCAGCACGCCCCAGGCGTTGGCTGCCAGGCTGCCCTCCAGGCGCTCTCCCTGCGGCAAATTGAGCGTGTGCCCAATAAAGCCTTTGCGTGAGATGCCCAGCAAGATCGGGAAGCCCAATTCGCGCAGTTCGTCGATATGTTTGAGTAAAAACAGGTTCTGTTCGGTCGTTTTGCCAAAACCGATCCCGGGGTCAATAATGATTCTGTCCGGCCTCACACCTGCCTCAATAGCTGACTCCGCAGCCTCCGCCAGCCAGTCGCGCACCTCGCTGACGATATCCTCATACACCACGCCTTCATAGCGTCCGCCGAGCTCACTGGTGACTGCTTGCGCCCCTTGCGTGCGATTGTGCATCAAAATTGCGGTGGCTCCCGCCTCTGCGACCGTACCCGCCATAGCTGGGTCATAGCGAAAGCCCCAGATGTCATTGATGACCTGCGCCCCTTCCGCCAGGCATGCTCGGGCGGTTTCAGCCTTGTAAGTGTCAATCGAGAGAATGACATTTGGCATTTCTTCGCGCAGGGTTTTCACTACGGGTAATAAGCGGTCTAATTCTTCTTCCGCGCTGATTTCCACCGCTCCGGGGCGGGTGGATTCTGCGCCTAAGTCGAGGATGTCGCAGCCGTCCTGCATGAAATTCTCCGCTTGCAGCAGCGCTGTGCGGATATAGTCGCTCTCTCTGAGCAGCCCATCGCCCGAGAAACTGTCGGGGGTCAGGTTGATAATGCCCATTACGTACGTTTTTTTGCCGAGTTCTGGCAGCAGTTCATTTTTCATATTCACCTCAGGGAATGTTGGCGTGTGCTTCAACGAACAATTTCAAGTCTGCAATCTCCCCCTGCATGGCATAAATTCTAAAAGTAAATGGAATGGAACTGCTGGTGGAGAGCGGAACTTCTGCCTCCCAGCGGCGCAGCCCAAGCACCTGACCGTCCAGGTCATAGACCACCCCTAGGACCCAGACGTAGTCGGCTTCGCCTTGCGCAATGTTCACCCTGCCCGCTGCTTCCGCAAAGCTTGCGCTGGCAGTGATGGTTGGCGGCTCTGCCGCGATTTCAGCTTCCAGGTAGCGTGCGTCATCCGGCATGACCGGCAGCCAGTCTGTAATTTGCGCGCTGACTTCAAAAGCTTCTGGAATGGGAGCTGAGAAATAAGCCACGGTGGGCATCGTCTCCTGGGCTGGCAGGATGTTGAATGGCAAAATACCGTCCATCTCCAACGTGCTGCCCGCGCCACTCAGAGTAAAGCGCACAGAGGGATTTTCCACGGGCGATTCGCTGGTGTTTTCAAGCTGAGCAAAGCAGTAAGCACCTCCCAGCGCGTCCTGATAACAGATTGGCGCCATAGCCATTTGCAGAGGGCTGAAGGGGTCTGGCGTTTGGACGGGGAGTTCTGGGTTGGTGCCTGTTGGGGGTGGTGTGGGAGTGATGGGGATAATTAACACAGTCCCAACGCTCATCATGTTGGGGATCACGGTCGGGTTGGCGGCTTTGAGTTCATCCAGTGAGATACCGTATCTGAGTGCCACACCAAACATGTCGTCTTTCTCGGTGACGGTGTAAGTGACTGGCGCGGGTGTTGGAGTGAGTGTGGGGCTTGATGTTGGGCTTGGCGCGAGCGTATCAGTCGGCAAGGGTGTCGCGCTGGGGGTTGGCACAAGCGTATCAGTCGGCAGAGGCACGATCGTAGGCAGGCTGAGGTTCCCTGCTGCGCAGCCCGCAAGAGTTAGCAGGAAGAAAATCAAGATAGATGTTCCAGGTTTCAACATCATTTTTGCATTATACCCCGCCCCCTGAAAACCCAATTTTCAGACCGGTTTTAATCTGGCATAGAAAGCCCACCGGTGGCATCCATCCAATCCACAATCGTCTCCACTGCCCTGGGGATGTCGTTATCGCTCACATCCACACGCAAGAGGGGCAGTTTGGACTGTGCTACCAACGCTTCGAGCAGCTCCTGCTCCTTTCTAAACTGATCGAGGTCATCATATTGGCTGGGATTGCCCGAGATTTTTAGACGCTCCTGGCGGGCTTCCGCGAAGGTTTCTGGTGAGCGTGTGCAGAAGATCAGGCGGAAATTGAGCGGTGATAACCCTTCTTCCAACCAGCTGAAGTCATAGCGTTTGCCGTAAGTGAGCTGCTGGAACATCTGCGTGGAGATGTGGAAGCGGTCGATGATCCAAGAGTAGTAGGGGTTTAGTTCAAAAAGGCGCAGCCATGTGCGGTAGGTTTCAAGTGCCCGGGCTTCTTCTTCAGGCGCAAAGTTGATCAGTCCGCGCCCCCAGGGATAATTGGTGAAGGTGCACCATTCGGCGGAAATCAGGGGGGAGTGATAGCGATACTTGCGCGGACCAGTGAAGCGGGGGTGATCGTTAAGCGCAAACGCAATCTCTGTCTTGAAAGTGAGACGGGTACCTTCCAGGATAACTTTTGGAGTGAGTTTGGGCATGTGCTTCCTTTCTGGCCGGATATTAGTATTTTACAGGAAAGCGGAAACAAGCGCGTTCTAATTCACATTTCACAAATCGCCCCAAATTGCGTGTGATTGAGTACAATCCAGGCATGACACATCAAAAAAGACCTCAAATTCTCCTGACCAACGATGATTCCATCAATTCCCCCGGATTGTGGGCGGCTGCAGAAGCGCTCTCGGCTCTCGGATTTGTGCATGTGGTTGCTCCCCGCGTGCAGCAGACTTCGATGGGGCGGGCTCTGCCGCGCGACACCGACGGTCATATCAACCCGCAAAAGTTGGTAGTGCACGGAAAAGAGTGGGAAGTGTATGGCGTGGGCGCCACGCCAGCTCAGGCTGTGCTCCACGGCATGCTGGAAGTGATGGGCTTCGCGCCGGATTTATTAGTCTCGGGGATCAACTATGGAGAAAACCTGGCGTCGGGCATCACAGTCAGCGGCACTGTTGGGGCTGCGCTTGAGGGGGCTTCGTTGGGGATACGGGCACTGGCAGTTTCGCTGCAGACACCGATGACAGAGCATTTTGATCTCTCGGATCGGGTTGACTTCTCAGCCGCTGCCTGGTTCACACGCTTTTTTGCTGAGAAACTCCTGCTGAAAACCATGCCCTTTGATGTGGATGTGCTCAAAGTGGATGTGCCCTCTGACGCAAGCCCGGAAACGCCCTGGGTGGTGACGCGTCAGTCGCGCCAGCGCTATTTTTATGCCAAACCGCAGGATCCTTCCATCACGGAAGGCTCACGCAATATGGGATACGAAGTGCGCGTTGACCCGGAGGGGCTGGAAGAGGATGGGGATCTGAAGACTGTCATTATCGATAGGAAAGTATCGGTAACCCCGGTCAGCCTGGATCTGACCTCGCGGGTGGATCTGCAGGATTTCAGGCGCTTATTGGAAGAATAATATTCCAGAGCTTTTGCGTTTTTGTTATGACAAAAAAACGCGCAAAAGCGCAAAACCTCACTTGATCCGATCCGCAGATAAGAATTTTTAATTAGATATTGAAACGTATCTCGATGATGTCGCCGTCTTCGATGATGTAATTTTTGCCTTCAACACGCAAGCGACCTTTGGTGCGGGCTTCGGCGGTGCTGCCGTAAGTAAGCATGTCCTGGAAAGAAAGGATTTCCGCGCGGATGAAACCTTTTTCCATATCTGAATGAATCACACCGGCAGCCTCCCGGGCATTGGCACCTCTGCGCAAGGTCCAGGCGTGGACTTCCTTCTCGCCCGCGGTAAAAAACGAGTGTACGCCCAGGAGATCATACGAGAGTTTGATCAGGCGCGACATGCTCGGCTCTTCAATGCCGTATTCTTCCAGAAAGATCGCCGCATCTTCAGGATCAAGCGCGATTATGTCGGCTTCAAGCTTGGCAGGCAGGCTGACCGACTGGGTATGGGGATGTGGGCTGGAGTAGTCCACAGCCGGTTGGTCTTCAGACTGATTGAAGACCACAATTTGTGGTTTGCGGCTCAGGAAGCCAAAGCTGGAGAGGATTTTGTCCTCTTCGGCGCTAAATTCGTAATGCCGCAGGGGCAGTTCCTGGTTGAGCACTTTTTCCAAGCGTTCAAAGAGCTCAATTTCAGCCTGGATGACATCTCGCGGACGGCTTACACCGCGCCGGTGTTCTTCCTTTAGCTTTTCCAGGCGGCGTTCAACCATCACAAGATCGTTGAGCATAAACTCAGTATCCATGGTTTGGATGTCGCGCAGGGGATCGATGCTGCCGGCGAGATGCGGAACGCTGGCGTTTTCAAATTGGCGCACCACGTGCAAAAAACCATCCATTTGCGCGAGTTGATTGACCATCACTCCGGGCAATCCGGCACGCCCCGCGCTGCCATCCAAGCCGGCAATGTCGGCATAGGTGACCTTGGCGCGCACGATCTTTTTGGGGCGAAAGATCTCGCAAAGCTTATCCACGCGCGGGTCGGGCACATCCACAACAGAAGTGTGAACTTCCATCTGACCAGTGGACATGTCTGCAGCGATATTGGCACGCGTAAGTGCTTTGTAGAGAGTGGTTTTGCCAGATTGGGGCAGGCCGATGATTCCAAGTTGCATGTTGACTCCAAAAAGATAATACTGGATTATACCGCAGCGATTGAACATACCCTGAATTGACCATAATTTGATGAGCCAGTCGATTTTTGAAAAAGAATTTTTCCGCATGATAAAATCAAAAAACGGCATCTTTTATCAATGCCTGGAGGAAGAATGAACAGGAAGCTTATCTTGATTGCTATTGTGCTAATGCTTGGCTTGAGCGCGTGCTCGCTCCCGAGATTAGTAAAAGTTGATCCAACGGCAACCCCCAAACCCAGCCAGCCCACAGCTCTGCCAACCACACAGGAAGAGCCGACCGTTGTTGTGCCCACAGATGCCCCTCCAGCTGTAAATCTGCCTTTCGTACCCGCTGAATTGGCAGACGTTGTGAGCATTGGGGAAAGCCTGATCAGCGAGACTTTTGATGAACAGGGCTTTTGGGATACCAGTGATGACCCGGAGTATGGCGCGGAGGTGGTGGATGGCGCCTACCGCATGAACCTGAACACGGCAAATTGGATGTCTTGGTCTGTGTCTGGTGGGGTGATGAGCGAGAATGTCATGATGGACCTCGACGCCGAGTTGATCAGTGGGTCGATGGAAAATAACCAGGGCATGATCTGCCGCTACCTTGACGATGAGAACTTCTACATGCTGACGGTTGGCAATGATGCCTGGGTCGAGATTATGAAGATCTATCAAGGCGACCTGACATCCCTTTTTGCTGATTTTGTGGACGCTCAGATCGACCCTGTCAATAATCACTTGCAGGGATTTTGCATTGGCGATCGGATTATTCTGTATGTCAATGGGGAACTGGCGGCTGAAGCGCAGGATGGAGATCTGGTATCTGGGGATGTTGGTGTGGCGATTGGCAATTACGATGAGCCGCAGGTGGTGATCGACTTTGATAATTTCTTTGTTTATGAAGCCAAAGGGGATTTCATCACAAGTTTCACTCCAGAGCCTGTATTGGAAGAAACATTTTCACTTGATCTGGATAAGGATTGGGTGGTGAGCTATTCGGACGACTTTGATACCTCCAATAAGGGGAACTGGACGGAATTCAATGGAGACGATGCGGTTACTCAGTGGCGAAGCAGCAGATTTGCTTTTGACGTTTTTGCTGAGGGTATTACAGCCATTTCAACCACCAATGAGCTGAGTTTGGATGATGTTGTAGTCGAATCAGAAGTTTATCGCATGGACGATGTGCTTACGAATGACATGGGTTTGGTGTGCCGCTACCAGGACCCGGACAACTATTACAGCTTCAGTTTTGGCAATGATGACTATCTTGCTGTCTACAAAAACGTGGAAGGAGACTGGATTTCCCTGTTCAATGAATTTGTGGATGTTGACTTGTCCGCGGAATTTCATAAGGCGGCAATCAGCTGCATTGGACCAGAACTTTCTTTGTATATCGATGATCAGTTGCTGGTGAGAGTCACTGACAGCGACCTTCCAGCGGGGGATGTGGGGCTGCTGGCGGGTACTTATGGAGATACGCCAGTAATGATCGAATTTGATAATTTTGTCGTTTACACGCCAAAGTAAGTACGAATATCAGACGCCCTCCCGGATTTTTGGGAGGGCGTTTTGATTTAATCGGAACTCCTTTTTGTGTCTGGTCATGGCACCTGAATGCTTGTCACCTGGATGCTTATGATCCGATGATCTATCGCCCGTTCTACTTCTGTCTTGCGGGCTAACTCTTTACTGCTCATTTTGATTGTCCATGTCATAGCTCCTAATCATAATTAGGACATTTCTATTTTGCTACTTTAGGACATTATCACTTTGCTCTTACACAGTCACCTGGATGCTTGACCAGCAGAGGACATTGCGAGTATACTTCTGCAACGAGCCGGAGTGGCGGAACAGGCAGACGCGCACGACTCAAAATCGTGTACCTTCGGGTATGTGGGTTCGATTCCCACCTTCGGCAAGAAAAGAGCTCCTTGGTCTCTGAGGAGTTCTTTTTTTCATAAATTGCCTGGATGTGGATCAGTCAGTCAGGTTTTATGATTTTGACCCAAAGATTTAGTGGAGCAACTAACTATTCTATCTGCCATTAATAGCACGGAACATCAGTGATCTTGTGAAATCTTTAGCATTCAATAGTTGACAAGTGAACGAAAAGTATTAGAATAGTATCTATTGAATTATCAATCGGGCACCGGCCTCAGGGGACCGGCGCAGAAGGATCGCCAGTAAGCCAGGGAGCAAATTAGTGGCGATCCTTTTCTTATTTCTTGGAGTGGAAGATACCATGGTAATTTCCACCAATGCCTCTAAAAACATGTAAACAATCCCCCCAAACGAAATGTAAACAGTCACCTCAAACGATTATGGAGATCCTTGTAGGGAACAGGCCTGCCTGTTCCTCATCAATTTGGCCAACATAAAAAAGCGGTTGAGGCATCCCGCAAGGTGAGGTTTTGCACGGACTCAACCCTACATGGTTTTGATGATAAAATGTAAACCATCCTCTCAAACAAAATGTAAACAATCACCTCAAACAATTATGGAGATCCTTGTAGGGAACGCGACCCTACCCTGGCAGCGAAGCGGATAGGGTGTCCCGTTCCTCACCAATTCGGCCAACATAAAAAAGCGGTTGAGGCATCCCACAGGGGGAGGCTTTGCACTGCCTCAGCCCAACGCGGTTCTCCCGGTCTTCGGCGATCCTTGTGGGGAACAGGACTGCCTGTTCCTCATCAATTCGACCAACATAAAAAAGCGGTTGAGGCATCCCGCAAGGGGAGGCTTTGCACGCCCTCAACCCTCGATACACCTTTTTATTTGTTGGAATGGAAGAAAACCACGCTGACTCCGTCCCCACCTTCTTTTTCCCCACCATTTTCCCAGCGCTGAACATAGGATGAATGGTTGAGCAGGTCGCGCACTGCCTGGCGGACTGCGCCTGTGCCGCGACCATGAATGATGCGACCAAAAACCATCCCTGATGTAAAACCCTGCTCCAGGTAGCGTTCTGTTCGGTCGATGGCATCATCCACCCGATGTCCGCGCAGGTCGAGCTCCAGTCCGGGTGAATTGATCCCGGGTAGGGCAGTACTGCCAGGGGGCGCGGGAGCCGGCTGGGGGCTTGCTGGGCTTTCTTCAGAGGTTTGCAGCTTGCGTTCCACCTCGTAGGACTTAGCCCGTACCCTCAGCGCGCCTATCTGCAACTCAAGATCCTCGTCATCCACACTGCTCACCACCCCTTCAGCGCCAAGTTTGCGCAAAAACACCTTTTCACCCACTTTGAGTGGTCCACTGAGCCCCCTGACTTTCGGCAAACGCCGTTTTTTCCGGATCTTTTGTTCATGCTTTTGCTCAACTACCTCGAGTTGTTCTTCGATTTCGGCTAACTGCGCCTGTTTTTCGGGGGATTGGCGCAAGCGAGTCAGCTCTCGCCGCAGGCTGTTAAGCTCATCGCGCAGTGTTTCCAGCTCACTTTCAAGCTGTGATTGATGAGCTTCCAGCAGGCTGGATTTTTCGGCTTCAAGCTGTTCAAGACGGGCGTTGATCTGGTTGCGGCCGGCTTCGGCTTCTCTGCGCGCCCGTTCGGCTGCTTCGTAGCTGGCAGTTGCCAGTTCTCGCTGGCGGTGGATCTCCTCAAGCAAGTCATCTGCACGCAGTTCTGTAGGATCAATCTCTTGGCGGGCGGCGGCGATGATGGCGGAGTCGAGCCCCAGTCGGTCAGCGATCGCAAGCGCGTTCGAGCGACCAGGCAGTCCGATCACCAGGCGGTAAGTGGGGCGCAAGGTTTCGAGGTCAAACTCAAGGCTGGCATTGGTGACACCTTTGGTGGAGTGGGCATAAGCTTTCAGCTCGGGGTAGTGCGTGGCGACCACGGAGGTAATGCGGCGTTGGAGCATGTAGTCCAGCACGGCGCGTGCCAGGGCGGAGCCTTCCTGCGGGTCGGTGCCAGCGCCCAGTTCGTCCAGCAGAACCAGTGAGCGGTGGTCAGCGTGTTTGAGGATGCGCACCAGTTGGCTGATATGCCCTGAAAAGGTTGAGAGAGATTGCTCGATGGACTGTTCATCACCGATATCCGCAAAAACATCCCTGAAAATACTGAGGCGCGAACCCGATTGGGCAGGAATTTGCAGCCCGGCTTGAGCCATCAACACCATCAGACCAACGGTCTTTAGCGTGACGGTCTTGCCGCCGGTGTTCGGGCCGGTGAGCACGACTGAGAAGGTTTGACGGTCTAGTTCAAAATCGATTGGCACGACCGTCTTGGGGTCCAAAAGTGGGTGGCGGGCACGACGCAGTTGGATGGTGCTGCCGGGATGGGCTTCAGGAGGCTGCGCGGGGAAAGGCACCAATTCCGGCTCGGTCGCGAGGAGATCCTCGGCATAGTGAGCTTTCATAAGCGCCAGGTCAAGCCCAGCCATGGCTTTGCTGGTCAGATTGAGACTTTCAGACTGCAGAGCGATCTGCTGGCTGAGCGCGCGCAAAACGCGCAACACTTCATCCCGCTCAGCGAGTTCAAGTTCGCGGAATTTGTTATTGAGTTCCACCACCGCAATCGGTTCAATGAAAAGCGTTGCGCCTGAAGCGCTTTGATCGTGGATGATCGCCTTGATTTGCCCCTTGTGTTCGGCGCGCAAAGGCAGAACGTAGCGGCCAGAGCGTTGGGTAATGAGAGTCTCCTGGAGCATGCGCGCGCTTGCTGGATCGTTCAGGTAGCGGCTAAGGCGGTCCATCAGGCGGGCGTGGACAACTTTTATCTCGGAACGGATATGACCCAGTTCGGGGGAGGCGCTATCGAGCACTTCACCGCGTTCGCTGATAGTGCGATTGATCTGGTCAATCAATCCCTGACCGTCTGAGAGACCTTCGGCGAGAGCTGCCAGGCTGGGCGCGGCTTCAGCGTTATCGAGCAGCACGCGGCGGGCTGTACGGGAGAGGATCAGGGTGTTGCGGACGGCGAGGAGATCACTGGCTTCGAGAGTCATGCCGTGCAGGGTCTGGTCTGTGAGAGGCGCCAGATCGACCGCGCCCTGGAAGGTGATGCTGTCATTGATTGAGATCAACAGGCGAGCTTCACGCGTTTCCTGTTGGCGTTGGAGAGCCTTTTCGAGATTACTGGTGGGGCGGAGCGCTTCAGCCAGGGACTCAGACGCGCTGAAAGACGCGTAGGCTTTGAGCCGCGCCAGGACTTTCGGGAATTCAAGCAGGATCAGCGATTTTGGGTTCATGATAAGAAAAAGTTTATCATGGAAGACGGGTACCCAGAGGCACTTGTGTCTACCCTACCAATCAATTTTGAGGTCTCGTTTGATTAGAAAAGGCTCAATCTCCTAGTTAAAAACCCACCCCCTTAGCCCCCTTGTCTCCTTTTCGCTGCGCTACAAGGATCTTCGACCTTCGCTTCGTTGGAGGGGGTAACATGTCTATGTTTTCGTAAAATTTCTAAAAAATGGATGCCATTGACCAGAACGAAAATAAAAAGGAGTTGGTGGAAGCCAACGCCTTAAACTTAGCAATCTGAAGAGGTAAACTTTAGAAAAGCAGTTTACCGCCGAGCACCACGTGACGAACCTCAAGGGTTTCGGCATCGAGCAGAGTAAGATCAGCACGTTTACCAACTGCAATCGAGCCAATTTCATCCTGCATGCCCAACACGCGGGCAGGATTTGCGCTAGCCGCGCGCAGAGCAGACTCGAGCGGAATGCCAAAATTCACAACCGCCCGACGGAAAGACTCCGTCAGTGGCGTGGCACTTCCGGCAATTGTGCCGTCGTCGAGGGTGACAAGACCATCTTTCACAGTCACTCTTTGTCCGCCCAACACGTATACTCCATCCGCCATACCGCAAGCCATCATGGCATCGCTGATCAGGCAGACCCGATCTTCGCCAAAAATACTAAACGCAACGCGGATTGCGGCAGGGTGAACGTGGTGTCCGTCACAGATCAATTCAACGCTGCTGGCATAGTCTGCGGCGGCGCCAATGAGACCAGGAGCGCGGTGGCTGAAAGAACTCATGGCGTTATAAAGGTGGGTAACGTGGCTGGCGCCGCGCAGAAAAGCTTCTTTTGCCAGGTCGTAATCCGCATTGGAATGGTGAAGGCTGACAACACAGATCTCACTGGTGAGCGCGATGAAGTCGAGAGCGCCAGGCTTCTCTGGGGCGACATCATTAAGCCGGATGCGTCCACCGCTGGCTTCGTTAAGCTCGAGGAAGAAATCGTAATCCGGGTCAATCAGGTTGTTGGGGTCCATGGCGCCTTTTTTCTCGAGCGAGGCAAAGGGCCCTTCAAGGTTGATACCGCGCATGATCGCGCCATCTTCGACGGGATTATCCATAAACTCGTTCGCGCTGCGCATCATCTCCAGCAGCACAGGTTTTTTCATTGCCATGGTGGTGCCGAGGTAGCTGGTGACGCCCACGGATGCCAGGTAGCGGGCTATATTTGCGTGCGCATCGCGGGTGCTGTCGCAAAAATCAGTGCCATTGGCGCCGTGGATGTGAATATCAATGAATCCAGGAGCGACGATGCAGCCGGCGGCGTCGAGCACTTCCGCCTGAGTGTTCGCTTCGCTGATGCGGTCGGATTCAGTGTAGACATCCCCTTCGCGCAGGGCAAAATCTTCGCAGAAAACAAAACCATTCTTAATGAGCATCTTTCACCATTCTCCGTGTATAGATTCTGTAAAGAGATCAAGCTTCGTTATAATAGCATAACGGAATCATAATTACATAATCAAGGATAGACAATGATAAAAGCAGTATTTTGTGATGTGGACAATACCCTCACCAGTTCAAAAACGCGTACAATCCCAGCCAGCGCGCTGGAAGCGATCCACAAGGCGCGCAAAAATGGGGTCAAGGTGTTTGCCGCGACTGGCAGGCACACCCGCACTTACGAAGAAGGCAAGATCTTGCAGGGCATTGCCCTGGACGGCTATGTGGCGGTCAACGGGCAGCTTTGTTACCTGCCGGATGACACTATTATCCACAAAGCTGTGCTCGACCCACAGGATGTAATTGTTGTGTTGCGCCTGGCTAAAGAACTGAACTTTGCCTGCTGCCTGGTTGAGATGGATAAGATCTATCTAACCTCGATTGATGAAAATGTCCGTTCTTTTCATGAAATGATCAAGATCCCATTTCCGGTGGTGACCTCGGCAGAAGGGGCGGAACACCGTGACGTGCTGTCCGTGGCGCCTTACATCGACTACGAGACCGAAGAGCTAATCACCCACCATTTACGCAACAGCGCGATTGTGCGTTTCAACCCCTATAACTGTGATGTGATCCCACGAACAGGTGGAAAAGACGTGGGCATGCAGGCGATTCTGGATTATTTTGGCGTGCCAGTAGAACAGGCGATGGCAATTGGTGATGGGCAAAATGACGTCAGTATGCTAAAGGCGGCTGGAATAGGGGTGGCAATCGGGCAGTGCAGCCCGGAAGTGATGGCAGCGGCAGATTATCACGCGCCTGAAGCTGACGCGGATGGTATTTGGCACACGTTCGAAAAGTACGGGATTATCTAAAAGGAGGTCGGAATGGAAAAAATTGTAATAGAAGTTTGCTGCGGTTCAGTGGACGATGCAGTGCGGGCAGCAGAGGCCGGAGCAGATCGGGTGGAGTTAAACTCCGCGCTGTTTGTGGGCGGGCTAACTCCTTCGGTTGGGGCATTGCTGGAATCTAAAGCCAGGGTGGACATCCCGATAATCAGCATGATCCGTCCCCGGGCTGGTGGGTTTTGCTATACCGACCTGGAGTTTGAGACCATGCTGCGGGATACGCGCGAATTGGCAAAGGCGGGCACGGACGGTTTTGCGGTTGGCTTTTTAACTGCTGAGGGTTGGCTGGATGAAGAACGCTGCAAGATCTGGGTGGAAGCGGCGGGAGACAGGGAGCTGGTATTTCACCGCGCTTTTGATATCATGAAAAACGAACCTGAAGAAGTGCTGCCCCGGCTGGCTGAGCTCGGCTTCAAACGCATTCTGACCAGCGGCAGGGAGCCATCCGCGCCGGCAGGAAAAGAGATGATCCGGTGCTGCGTGGAAGTGGGGGCGGTGCAAGTGTTGGCTGGCGGAGGGGTTAGGGCAGGGAATGTGCGGGAGTTGATCCAAAGCTCGGGCTGCCGGCAGGTGCACTTCAGTTGCCATATGAAGATAAGCGATACGTCTGTGCGTGGAGCCAAATTATCATTTGGTTTGCCAAATGTGCCAGAAGATGAAAAATTCGATATAATAGACACTGATAAGTTATCTGACTTGGTCAGACTAATTCGCACCCTACCCGAGTTCTACGGGTCAGAAGAAGCTTAATGACATTATTTTTCCTGAAGACCCAAAATAGACCACTTGTATTGACACTGGTGTTTTTTGTATTATCATTAATGTTGAAATGCCAGTGAGACCGGTTCTTGATTATCTTGCTGGAATACTTATTGCAATCAGTCCGAACTGTCTTAATAAATAAATAAAACAGAGGTGTACGAATGAACAGTGAAGTGTTCGAGATGGCATACAAGCTCATCGGCAAGCTCCAGGAAACTCAGGGAGACAACATTCTTGCGGCTGCACGCTGCGTGGCAGACACCTTCGAACAAGGCGGTATCCTGCAGGCTTTTGGTTCCGGGCATTCTTATGCCGGCGCAATTGAACTGTGTGGTCGTGCCGGTGGATACGTGCCCTCCAAAGTCATCAAAGATCCAGCTGGCGGTTCCTATGAAGCCATCCAGGGGGTTGGCGAAATTCTCATGAAGAAGGTTGAGATCCTGAAAGAAGACGTTGTATTTATTATTTCCAACTCGGGTCGCAATCCCCTGCCAATTGAGATCGCCCTACAGGCGCAGGAAAGGGGCGCAAAAGTAGTTGCCCTCACATCAGTCAGCGCGAGTTCCAAACTTAGTTCAAAGCATCAGTCTGGCAAACGTTTATTCGAGGTGGCAGATGTAGTCATCGACAATCAGGTTCCTGATGGCGATGCAAGCATCCAGCTTGAAGGGCTCGACACCGCTATTTGCGGCATGTCTAGCATTGTCACCGCGGTTGCACTGCAGGCTGTTGTGCTTGAATCGGCGAAAATGCTGCTTGCAAAGGGCATCACACCGCCGTTCTTTAAGTCTCAAAACATAGATGGAGGTGAAGAATATAACGACGCATTGCTTACGAAGTACTTTGACAGGATCTATCATATGTAGCTTATCAGGAGGGAAACCTCCAAAAAGAAAGAAAGGAGTTTGACCTAAATGAGTACGTTTCTACTTGCTTTATTTTTAGCAATCTTCACTGGCTTGATGATTGTGTTTGCGTCATTGGCCATGGGCGGCATTTATAATCCGCTCATTTTTGGCGTCGTGACCGGTATTCTGGTTGGCGATGTGAACCTGGGTCTGGAGGTTGGAGCCATTTGCGCCCTCTATGATATCGGCTTCTATACCTACGGAGGCGCGACAACGCCTGACTATAACGTAGGTGCCATGTTTGGCGTGGTTGTTGCCAAACAGAGTGGTGACATCAACCAGGGTATCGTTATTGGTACCGTTGTTGCCCTGCTCATGTCCTGGTTCGACATCCTTGGCCGCGGTGTTACGACCGTCTTCCAGCACGGTGGCGACAGAGCCCTCGCCAACAGAGACATCAAATCCTTCGAACGCTGGCATCTGCTTGGCACCCAGGGTTGGTTCTGGAGCCGCTTTATCCCCGTGTTCATCGGTATGCTGCTCATTGACAATTATCAGGTGATTGCCGACTTTATCGCCAATTATGCCTGGATCAAAAATGGTCTGGCAGTAATTGGAAAGGCTCTCCCGGCGGTCGGTTTTGCATTGCTGCTTTCATACATGGACATCAAGAATTTCTGGCCATTTATGTTGCTTGGCTATGCTCTCTATGCCTTTATGGGCGTTCCCACGCTCGGCTTGGCCATCATCGGTATTGCCCTCGGCTATCTCTTCACCGTCTTTATGAAAAAGCAGGAGGCATAAGATGGCACGCACAAACGCTAAACTCTCTGAACAGGCTTTAAAGAAAGCCGCCAAACGACATAACTGGGCACTGCAGTGGTGCTGGAACTACGAACGTATGCAAGCCTCTGGCTTCGCGTATGCCATGGTTCCGGTTTTGCAGGAGCTCTATGATAACAACGATGAGGTTTGTGAAAACCTCGAACGCCACATGCAGTTCTATAACTGCCATCCCGGTGGCTCGGCCGTGATTATGGGTGTAGCAACTGCCCTTGAAGAAAGCTACGAACCTGACATGTCCGACAGCATCAAGGTCGCCCTGATGGGACCGCTGGCTGGTATTGGTGACACAATCCAGGCTGTGTTGGTGAAACCGATTGCCTACATTATTGCCGCCGGATTGGCAGCTGAAGGCAGCTACCTTTCCCTGCCCGTGATTATTCTCCCACTGCTTGCGCTCTTCCTGGCAAGATGGCCGCTCTTCAAATGGGGTTACAAACGCTCTGTTGCCATCCTCGAGGACATCGAGGGCAACACTGACTTCAACACCCTGCGAAAGGCTGCCCAGATACTCGGTTTGACCGTGGTCGGTGGCTTTGTGCCAAGCATGATTGGCTTGAGTCTGAAATATACCTACCAGCGGGCTTTGACCGATCCGGAAACTGGCCTGGAAGTAGTGAAGACAGTCGCTCTGCAGGACACCCTTGATGGTATTCTGCCAAAAATGCTGCCGATCGTCTTTGTCGGATTCTGCTATTGGCTGCTCAAGAAGAAAGTCTCTCCCGTACGCGTTATTTTGATCGTTGCGGTGGTTGCCTTTGTACTGGGCGCGCTTGGTGTGATGGGCTAAAATTTAGTACAATTATTGGTGGCGGAGAAAATCCCTTCTCCGCCACCAGAATATTTAAGGGATGAATTAGAGAGAGAAAAAACATGATTAAGCATCTTCGCATTGACAACCGTTTAATCCACGGACAAGTCGCCGTTACATGGATGCGACGCATTAACGCGGACGCCATTGTTGTTGTAAACGATGACGTGGCTAAAGACCGCATTCAAAAGATGGCGCTGCCCCTTGCCGCAAGAGACGCAAAAGTTCTGGTGCTGTCGCACGAAGAGCTTCAAAAACACGTACAAGAGCACCCGGATATGTCACTCTTTGTGATTGCCAAGTTCCCTACTGATGCTTTGCGCATCCTTGAAAGTGGGCTTGAAGTTGGCGAAGTTAATGTGGGGAATGCCGCCCCGATTGCCGGGACTAAATACGTTATGGTTGAGAAGAAATCGATTGCGGCAACCAAAGAAGACGCGGAAGTGTATCGCAAGATCGCTGAACTGCGAGGCGGCAAACTGATGACCCAAACCGTCTCCACTTATCAGCCTCAGGACTTTCTCGAATTACTGGAAAAAGCCGGCCTTTAGGCTTTGTTGGCAGCATTCGAACGAATGCCCGCTTAAATACGAAAACAACGGTGGTCACTTCGATAATTCGGGGTGACCACTATTTATAAATGCAAAAGTGAATAGGAAAACCTGCTATGCAATTAAAAATCGCCAAAATTATCAACAGCCTGCTTGCTGTACTGACCGTGATTATCTTAGCGCTTGCAGGGGGATACATATTTGTTTACAATCGCTACCCCGAATTCAAGACAACTTACTTAATTCTGTTTGTTGTTATTGCTATCGTGCTGATGCTCTTTTTCAGATGGATGGAAGAGGGTTGGGACAAGCGCGTCATCACCCGCATGGCAAAAGATGGAAAGGTGGCATTGGCAAACATCAAACGCTCAGAGCGTGTGATGCGCATGCGCGACAGTGCTTTTACCAATTTCTGGCTGTATGAATTCGTGGCAGATTTGGTAACTCCTGACCTCCAAACCCTGAAAGACGTCAAATTCTGGGAAAAGATGAACGTGGATACCCAACAAATTCCCAACGGCTCAGTTTTCGTAACCTATGACCCCGAAAAGCCAACCCAGATCTTTGTGGTGCCAAATGTGCTGATCAGTCAACTGCCCGAGTTGATGCCCGTGGTGCGCAAAATTGAAGCGAATGCTTCCATACGCTACCTGGACGCCTATTACAACAAGGGCATGGTTATCCGAAGTATGAAGGAATCGCTGGCTGAGCAGCGCCAGGCGGTGGAAGAAAAGAAAAACAAGGAAGGATAAGATGATGAGGATCGGAACAGTAGGCACCGGGTTTATCGTTGACGGTTTTTTTGACGCGGTAAGCAGGACCGACAATGCGGAAGTGGTTGCTATCTACTCGCGCAGTGAAGAAACCGCGCAGGCTTTTGCCGCCAAGCACAACCTGACAAAATGGCATACCAACCGGGATGCTTTTCTGAATGACCCGGAGATTGATGTTGTTTATGTCGCCTCCCCAAATTCTTTGCATTACCAGTGGACGCTTGACGCCCTGAAGGCTGGCAAAGGGGTCATTTGCGAAAAACCCTTTGTTTCAACCCACGCGGAGTGTGAGACCCTGCGCAATCTTGCCCAGGAAAAAGGCCTGTTCCTGGTGGAGGCTATCACCGTTCCCCATTTGCCCAACTTCCAACTGCTGCGTGTCCATCTGGACAAAATCGCTCCGGTCAGGTTGGTGCAGCTCAACTTTTCGCAGTATTCCAGCAAGCACAAAGCTTATTTGGAAGGCAAGACCCCGAACGTCTTCAACCCCGCCTTTGCTGGCGGCGCGTTGATGGATATCAACTACTATAACCTGCGCTTTATGCTTGATCTGTTTGGGGAGCCTGAGGATATTCGTTACTTTGCCAATCTTGCCGAAAACGGCATCGACACATCCGGTGTGCTGATGATGACCTATCCGGGTTTCGTGGCAGAAGCCGTGGGCGCAAAGGACAGCCGCAGCGAGAATATGGTCCAAATCCAGGGCGAAAAAGGCTACATCAAGGTCCCCAAGGAAAGCAGCCGCTGCGTCGCGGTTGAGGTTTTCAGCCCGGATGGTGAAGAAACCTTCAATCTGCAGCCGGATGATAACGTGCTGGTCTATGAAATGCGGGAATTTTCTGAAATGTACCGGACTAACAACCTTGCCAAGCGAGACGAATTGTTAGAAATGACCTGCCGCGCCATGAAGTGGCTTGAAAGAGCGCGCAAGGACGGCGGGGTTTATTTCGAAGGAGAAAAGTAATATGTTGATTAGATCAACCCGGCTTTACACCGAAGATGGTCTGTTGGACGGCTGGATGCGCATTGAAAATGGGAAGATCATTCAACTTGGGAAAGGTGAAAAAGAAGACGCGACAAATTTTGGCGATCTGCGCGTTATTCCCGGCATATTTGATACCCATATTCACGGAACCCAGGGCTATATGTTGTGGGAAGAAGGTGAGAGTGGGGATATTGATTTCCAGCTGGATGGCTTTTTGAAGGGTGTGGCAAGCGAGGGCGTGACCTTGGTTCTGCCGACGCTTTTCAGTGCTACTGGTGACGGCGAAGGGGCTTTGGACGTGCTCAAGAAAACGGCGGATCGCGTTGGAAAGCCGCAAAATGGCGCGAATGTGGCGGGGGTGCACTTTGAGGGACCTTATTTGAACAGGGTTGGTGAGAAAGGCCTCCGTCCGAAAACACCCACGATCAACCTGGATTTTGTGCGCCAGGCAATCGAGGCTGGGGGCGGACATCTACGGCTGATGGGGCTGGCACCAGAGCTGCCCCAGTCTTACGAACTGATCAAGCTCCTGACCGAAAACGGTGTGATGGCGGCTTTTACCCACTCGGACTGCAATTCGAGCCAGGCTTTTGCTGCGTTTGACCAAGGCATCACCGTGGCGACCCATTTGTGCAATGTGATGACCGGCATTCACCATCGGGATGTGGGTGGGCTGGGGGCAGCCCTACTGGACGAGCGCGTTTCTACCGAACTGATCTGCGATGGTCTGCACGTTTCGAACCCGATGATCGAGATTGTCATGCGCGCTAAATCCCATGAAAAACTCATGCTGATCTCCGATTGCACCGGTTATTCCGGCGCCCCAAGCGGAACCTATCAAGGTTTTCTGGGGCACTCAGGCGAAGTGATCGTGGATGATTTGGGCTTCGTGCGCGAACCGGGCGGGCGACTGCGCGGGAGCAGTAAGCCGGTGCTCTACGGCATCTGGAACCTGGTGGAAAACATCGGGCTTGAGATTGAAGACGCCCTCAGGATGGCAGCGCTTGTGCCTGCCCGCAAATACGGCTTTGGTGACAAAAAAGGATCACTGAGAGTTGGCAAAGATGCTGATTTTGTGGTGATCAGCGATGATTATAAAGCGCTTGAAACTTACGTGGAGGGGCGCAGAGTCTTTGAGCGTGCCAGTGAGGGAGATCAGATTTTTAACCAGCAGATGTTGAAACACTTATTGAGGTCAGCATGATCAAAGCAGCAACCTCCACCCGTTATGTAACCCCGCAAGAAGCCTGCTTCATGGGTGGCTATGGCATGCGCAGGCAGAAATCTGAGGGGGTTCTGGATGAATTGAAGTGCACCGCGCTACTGTTGGAGATCGAAGGTGCTCCCATTGTGTTCTGCGATGTGGAAATCTTGATGATCACGCCTGAAATTGTTACAGAAGTCAAACAGAAGCTGCAGCAAAACTATGGCATCCAGCCGGAAATGGTCACCATCGCCACCACTCACACCCACGCCGGACCGGAAATCCGTTCCGAGCGCTTGCCCATGTTTGATGAAGAAAGTGATGATGGCTTCTGGCGGCAGTATCAGGATTTCCTCAAAGAAAAGATTTATGCCACCATCGCCGACTGCTTTGAAACTGAGCTGAAAGATGTTAAAGCTTGGTATCGTACCGTGAAAATTGAGGGTTTGTATGGCAATCGCAACGGGATTGGCAAACCTGAGGATAAAGACGTCACTCTGGTTGTCTTTAAAGACGGAGAGGATGATCTGGCGGCAATTGTAAATATCTCCTGCCACCCGACTGTGCTGGGCGCCCAGAACCTGCAGATCAGCAGTGACTTGCTGGGGTACATCAGCCGGGGCGTCAAAGAACGGCTGGGAGTATATCCACTGATGATGCAAGGCGCTTCGGGAGACATGAGCAACCGCAACTACCGTCAGGGTCACGACGCAAAGGAATTGGCTCGCACTGGTGAAGGCATCCTGGCGCAGCTTTTTGCCAGCGAGGAACTTGAACCGCTCAACCTGAAAAAGCCAGTGGTCGAAGCCTATCACTGGGAAACGAGTTATCCAGTGGATAAAGAAGCCCTCAAGAACCTGCAGGAGCAAATCAAGCAGCAAATGGCAACTGAAGAAAATTACGACAAGCATAAAATCTTGCTTTCTTCAGTCTATGCTATTGACATGAAGTTGAAGAAAGAAGAAATAACCGCCAATTTTGACGCGGCAATTATCCGTCTGGGAGATGTTGAAATCTGCAAACAACCCGGTGAATTATTCTCGCGCTTTGGCATGCAGATCAAGGCCGCCAGCAAAGCAAAACTTCCGCTCATCTGGGGCTATGCCGATGATTATGGCGGTTATCTTGCCGACGAAGGCGAATACGGCAAGACCTACGAAAGCATTATGTCACCCATGCCCAAAGGCGTGTCGGAAGAAATCACGGATGACCTGGCGCGTTTGATGGCAGGAGAAATGGCATAACAATGAAATACGCAAATGAGTACCTGGAAAACCTGGGCGAAATACTGGAAAAAATCAGGCAGAACGAAGAAGTACTGCGCGAAGCTGCAGCAGCGATCCTGGCACGCGTCAGGCAGGGAGGGATGATCTTCCCCTTCGGCACGGGTCATGGGCATTTGCTGGCACTCGAGATGTTTTATCGCGCCGGCGGTATGGGTCCTGTAAATCCGATCCTGACGGAAGAACTCATGCTTCACAAAGATGCCACAGCTTCATCTGCCTTTGAACGCAGCGAAGGTCATGCTGAGCCGCTGTTGGAAGAATTCAAAGTTGGCGCAAAAGATGTGGTGATTGTGTTCTCGAACAGCGGCATCAATCCGCTGACGATTGAGATGGCAATGGGTGCAAAAGAACGCGGTGCTCTAACCGTGGCTCTGACCAATCTTAATCATTCCCGACCACTGCAAAGTCGCCATCATTCGGGGCTGAAATTGTATGAGATTTGCGACATCGTGCTCGACAACTTTGGGGTCTTGGGCGATGCCTGCGTGGAAGTGGCTTCGGGGATCAAAATTGCCCCAACATCCACTGTCGCTGGGGCGGCAATTGTGCATACTCTGACTGCCATGATGGTTGAGCTGGCGGAGGCAGAAGGCTACGAGCTCGAACTCCTGACCTCAGGTAACGTTCCCAATGGGCACGAACGCAACCTGGCACTGATCAACAAGTACAAGGGCATTGTCAAGAGCCTTGGGCTTAAGTAGTAAGAAGCATCGAAAGGATTTGATTTGAAAAGAGAGTTTCACAAAGAGAATATCAAATTAGCCGCTTTTGACCTGGACGGCACAATTCTGACCAAAAGTTTTATCACTGAGGTTACCAAAGCTGCCATAACGCGCCTGGCTGAAAACGGTGTGAGGACCATTGTGGCGACCGGTCGGCACATATTTACATTACCCCCAGCTGTGCTGGACATCCCAAGCTTCCAGATCGCCATAGGCTCCAACGGTACGATGATTGGCAATATCCGCAGTAAAGAACTTTATAATTTTGACGGTTTTGACGTGGAGACAGCCTTGAGTTTCCTGCGCTGGTTGCCCACTATCACGAATTCTTTCCATGTTTCTTTTCACGATGGTTCTGGTTACCTGATGAAGGAAAATCTTGAGCGCTTGCTGGATCTGCAGCCCAATGAAGCAGAGCGCGCAAAATCTGAACGGGAGTACCGCAGGGTTTATACAGTCCTTGACGACCTTGAACATGTCGAACAGACCATGAAGCCAGTGGCGAAGTTTGGTTTCAGGATGGCGAGAGAGGAAGATGTGCCTGCCGCGGTCAGGATGGTGCGGCACAATTTTGGCTTCGAAGCGGCTGTCACTGATTATCAGACCATCGAGGTGACAAAAGGCGGCGTCACAAAAGCCTCAGGATTAATGCATGTTTGCGAGCATTACGGCCTGGATCCCGAAAACGTGATCGTTTTTGGTGATAGCGGTAACGATGTGCCGGCGATGAAAATTGCTGGTTATGCCGTGGCGATGGGCAATGCTCATGCAAATGTAAAGGCTGAGGCAGACGAAGTGACTGAAAGCATCCATGATGATGGCGTAGCCCTGGCGATTAAACGTTTATTTGACCTGTAAAGGAGAAAAATGGCAGTTCAACCCTCTGAGATAAAGAAGTTAACAACCGAACAACGCAACCCAGCGACACTGGATATCGATATGCTGCCCACGCTGGACATGGTGCGGATGCTGAACGATCAGAACAGGGTGCTGGCAGATGCGGTGGACGAACAGGCTGAGCAGATTGCCGAAGCCGTAGAGCTGATTACCAGGCGCATGCTTCGTGGTGGACGCCTGATCTATGTTGGCGCAGGCACCAGCGGCAGGCTCGGTGTGATGGATGCTTCTGAAATACCGCCGACCTTCTCGATGCCACCTGAAGGAGTTGTTGGGCTGATTGCGGGCGGCGAGAGAGCCATCAGCGGGGCAGTGGAACACGTTGAGGATGACCCTCTTGCTGCAGCGGAACAGCTAAAAAACCTTGGGTTATACCAGAACGATGTGGTATGTGGTATCGCCGCGAGCGGTCGCACGCCCTACGTGATTGGTGGTCTGGATTATGCCAGGAGCGTTGGCGCGGGAACGATCAGCGTTGCGAATAACAAGCACAGCGAAATCGGCAGGCACGCGGATGTGGCCATCGAAGTTGAAACCGGACCGGAAGCCCTCTCAGGCTCCACCCGCCTGAAGGCTGGTACAGCTCAAAAAATGGTGCTGAACCTGCTGTCGACGGCAACGATGATCCAACAGGGCAAAACCTACAGCAACCTGATGGTGGATGTTAAAGCAACCAATGAGAAATTGCATGCACGCTGCCTGAACATCCTGCGGGAAATCTTCCCCGCGGTCGAAACAGAACACCTGGCGGAAGCCCTGGCATCCGCCAAAGGAAGCGTGAAACTGGCGGCAGTCATCATAAAGACGGGGCTGCCGGTGGAGCAGGCGCGCGCTGAACTGGAGAAGCACAACGGACATTTGCGCCGGGTCTTTGGGGAGGCATAAGATGTTAACCAGAACCGTTATCATTCCTGCCAAGGGACGGGCGGAAGTCGTTGTGGAAGAGCTCGACACCAGTAATCTGCAGCCCAATGAAGCCATTATTCAGGCGGAAGCCAGCATGATCAGTGCCGGCACAGAACTCTCGCGCGTTTTTGAGATCAAAAAAGGTTTCAGTTACCCGGTGCGCCCGGGCTATTCGGCGGTGGGGAAAGTGCTGGCAAAGGGTGAGGGGTTGACGGATTTGGAAGCAGGCGATCGCGTGTTCTACACCGGACCCCACGCTTCGGTCTGCCGCTTCTCCCGCGGAACTCGCACCCAGGGACCGATGATCTTTAAACTGCCGGAGGGCATTGGCGCGCAGGAAGGCACCTTGATCACCCTGGCATTGGTCGCTATTAGCGGCATCAACAGCGTGGAGGTGCGCCTGGGGGACCGCATTGGGGTGTTTGGCATGGGAATGATCGGGCTGCTGGCGGCACTGATGCTCAAGAAACTGGGGGCTGAGGTGGTGGCAATTGACCCGGTGGTGGAGCGCTGTGCCCAGGCGCAGCAAATGGGGATTTCACACATAGTGGATTGCCCGGCAGAAGAGCAGTTGGCGCAAATCCAGGCACGCTTTGGCGGACTGGACGCGGCTGTGGACGTGACAGGCGCGGCAAGAGCAATTGAGACGGCGGTTTTAGCCTGCAAGAAATACGGGCAGGTAGCACTGCTTGGCACTCCGCGTGCCTCCTGCACCCTGGACGTGACCCCCATGCTGAATGCCATCCACATGCGCATGCTGCGTGTGACCGGGGCATTCAACAGCCTGGAGCCGGTGTTTGAGAGCGAGGGCATGCGCCTGAACGTGGCGCGCAACTTTGAGACCGTTTGCGGCATGATCTTGAGCCGTGAACTACCAGTTTCGTGGCTGATCAGCCATGTGATCGCGCCGGAGGAGGCAGAAAGAGCCTACCACGGGTTGATGTTTGAGCCGGATATTTACCATTGCGTGGTGATTGACTGGAGTAAGTAGCTGCGGAGGTTGGTTTGGATTCCGTGACGCCAACCCACCGTACGATTGCTGCATGGTGGACTTTCTGGCTTTGCCCAGCCAACCCCCTCCAGCGAAGCGCAGGTCGAAGATCCTTGTAGCGCAGCGAAAAGGAGACAGGGGGGTAGGGGGTGGGTCATTGCTGGTTGCTTAGGTCACTGGTTTACCGGTAAATTTCGGGTCAAGCCGTGGACAATTGCTCTTAATAGATACGGGTGGGTTGGCGTCATAGGATTGATACTAGCCCGTGCCTTGCGGTAGCCAGCCCCCACCAGCGAAGCGCAGGTCGAAGATCCTTGTAGCGCAGCGAAAAGGAGACAGGGAGGCAGGGGGGGTGGTTCACCGCTGGTTGCTGATACTGTTGGTTTAAATATCCGAAGTTTCTCATTTTGGTGCCCTGAAAATAGCTTTCAAACGAGAGAATATATAAAACAATATCGAAAAAAATGAAACTCAGATGCTGAATTTGCTGGCTTTACCCAGCCAACCCACCCAGCTTTCGCCAACCACCCCCTCCAGCGAAGCGAAGGGAGGTGGGCAGGGGGGTGGGTCATTTCCGGTTTCCTGGACAGCTGGTTTAACGATAAATTTAGGTCAAACCGTGGGCAATTGCCTCAATTGATCGTAAATCGGGTGGGTTGGCGTTAGCAGAAATTGTAATTACACATGCATTTGAAAGCCAACCCACCAACACAAACATATGACATGCTGGCGGTGGGTTGGCTATAAAATTCCTGTATAGGTTCCACGCTCCTTGACGCCAACCCACCCTACGATCTACGTGGTGATTGACTGGAAAAAAAGTTCATATTTTGGAGTTTAGTTATTACCTGGATATGGTGAGATTGCTGCCATTCGGTAGCCAACCCCCTCCAGCAAAGCGTTGGTCGAAGATCCTTGTAGCGCAGCGAAAAGGAGACAGGGGGGCAGGGGGGGTGGGTCATTTCCGGTTGCTTACACTGTTGGTTTAAATATCCGAAGTTTCTCATTTTGATGCCCTGAAAATAGCTTTCAAACGAGAGAATATTCAAAACAATATCGAAAAATATGAAACTCTAATGTTGGATTTGCTATCTTTAGCCATTTCGAACCCCCTCCAGCGAAGCGAAGGGAGGGGGGCAGGGGGGTGGGTCATTTCCGGTTTCCTGGACAGCTGGTTTAACGAATTAATTCTACGCCTGTTTTAGAGCAAGGCGGTCAAACCGTGGGCAATTGCCTCAATTGGTCGTAAATCGTAGGGTGGGTTGGCGTTAGCTAAAATTGGAATTACACAAGCATTTGAAAGCCAACCCACCAACACAAACCTTTGCCATGCTGGCGGTGGGTTGGCTATAAAATTCCTGTATAGGTTCCACGCTCCTTGACGCCAACCCACCCTACGATCGGCGTGGTGATTGACTGGGGTAAGTAGTTCATTTTTAAGCGGACACGTTAGGTCATACCCGACTTTGTGGCATATCCGTTACAATTGGGGCATGAAAATTTTTCATAACATCTCTCAATTGATAACCCTTGAAGGCGGTCCCCAGCGGGGGCTTGAACTCGGCAAGCTTGGTATGATCGAGCGAGGCGGAATCGTCTGCGAGGGCAAAAACATCCTTGCTGTTGGCAGGGATGACGATATGCTGGAGCGCTATCCCGACGCTGAACGCATTGACCTGCAAGGGAGGGCGGTGGTGCCGGGCTTTGTGGACCCGCACACCCATCTGATCTGGGCAGGAGACCGCGCCAGCGAGTTTGAGATGCGCCTGCAGGGCAAGACTTACATGGAGATCATGGCGGCTGGCGGGGGAATCCTCGCGACTCTAACCGCTACGAGGGAGGCCAGCCTCGAGCAACTGGTGGAAGAAGCGCGCAGCCGCGCGGATGCCGCTTTTACCTTGGGTACCACCACCATTGAAGCCAAAACAGGTTACGGTTTGGACGTAGAAACTGAACTGCGCCAGCTGGAGGCCATCCTGGAGCTGGATCGTACCGCGCCGATCGACATCGTGCCCACCTACATGGGCGCGCATGCCGTCCCACCGGAATTTAAGGACAATACTGCCGGTTATACCCGCTTTTTATGCGAGGAGGTGTTGCCGTTGACGAAGCAGTGGTGGCTCGAGCATGCCAGCGGGCGAACACTGCCATTTGTGGACGTATTTTGCGAAGCGGGTGTGTTTGAAATTGAAGAAACTCGTGAGATCCTAATCACGGCAAAAGTACTCGGTTTTCCGATCAAACAGCATGCGGACGAATTTGAAAATTTGGGGGGTGCCAGACTGGCAGCGGAACTTGGGGCTGTTTCGGCGGATCACCTGGTGAAGACCTCGCTGGAAGACATCGCTCGCTTGGCGGCAAGTGAGACCGTGGCAGTTTCTCTCCCAGGCACGCCCTTTGGCTTGGCACAGCAGGAATACACCCCGGCAAAGCAAATCCTGGCAGCCGATGGCTATCTAGCATTGGCAACTGACCTGAACCCGGGCACCACCTGGAACGAATCGATGCAGTTCATCCAGGCGCTGGCTTGCCGTTATCTGAAGCTGACGCCTGCCCAGGCGCTGGCTGCTTCCACGATCAATGCCGCCAAGGCAGTTGCCCTGGAGCATAAAGTTGGCTCGATCGAAACGGGAAAACAGGCTGACTTCCTGGTGCTCACCACGCCGG
>ENA-OSEO01001790-OSEO01001790.1-sediment-metagenome-genome-assembly--contig:-NODE-1790-length-35465-cov-8.170425_pt1 | contig 35465 bp, 29 predicted proteins | sample MGYA00237883_ERZ534232 | MGnify/ENA metagenome assembly ERZ534232 | reverse complement strand
TCTATAAATCACGGCAGACCGCAATTACATCATGAAAAAATATTTGAGAAGAAGTAATAATTTAATGGTTATTTTTTATTACTTGTCCATCACTGTCAATACAAAAATAAACCAATTTTCCATAAATCCAAATATTGTTGAATTATATTAATTTATTGTTCAGAATTAAATCCGGCTCATATACTCTGAATTTTATTTATTTAGAATTTTTAAATAACCTTGAATCCTTAGATCAAGTATAGAAATTCCGGACTTTATTTCTAATGATCTTTAGGTTCAACAATATAGAATAAATTTCACTAATTTTATTAAAATTTGATTCAGAAAAGAGAATCCGGATTTTACCGGCACACTTCGGTATAATTGAAACTTATAAGGATATTCAAACAGAAGTAAGGGCAGGTTAAATGATGATATTTAAAAATATCCAGGTTTAATAAAGTGAAATTCATACTCATTTCTTAAAATTAATTTTCTTTGCAGTTGAAGAAAACCTACTATTAAACGAAAAAATGTTAAAGGCAGACAAGAATCATCCTGACGGAAAAAGATGGCATGTAGTTTACACCCGGTCGCGTGCAGAAAAAAAGGTATATGCAGACCTGAAAACCATAGATATAGAATGTTTTCTTCCGTTGAAAAAGCAGTTGAGGCAATGGAAAGACCGGAAAAAATGGGTTGATGTCCCGTTAATAACAGGGTATTGTTTTGTGCACATTGACAAATCAGAGTTTGAAAAAGTATTACAGACAGAAAATGTGGTTTCGTATGTTGCTTTTGAAAAAAAGGCTGCTATAATACCAGATGTACAGATAGAATATCTGCAGAAAATGATGATGCAGTCGGAATTTGAAATACTGGTGTCGCGTGATAATTTCAAGCCGGGAAAGAAGGTCGAAATTATAGCCGGTCCGCTGATCGGATTACAGGGTGAGCTTGTGGAAGAACAGGGTAAACATCATTTTGTTCTGCGCATTAACGCAATAAACACAGTCTTTATGGCTGTAGTCCCAATTGAAAACCTCACGGCTCTGCCACCCGTGAAATAGTTTTGAATTATCCGGAAGAAACATTGAGTCTGGTCTTAAGAGAGAGCTTCCCTTTACAAATGAAGTTTATAAGAGAAGTTTGTTAAAACTCAGCCGGTTTCGAAAAATACCCGGATGGAGGCAAAAGAGTATAAAAAGTTGTTTGGTGATAACGCGCAGATTATTCTTGTTACAAGTGCTGTTCATATGCACAGGTCAGTTTATGCTTTTCAAAAAGAGGGACTTGATCCTGTTCCGGCAAGCTGACAAAATTGCATTAAGGTGGAAAAAAGGTATTATTATAGCTATTTTGACAAAAATCTTTCATTCTGAATGAAAGGAAAAGTATAAAATCACTCATTTTAAATGAAAGATTTTATAGAAAATCGTTCATTTAAAATGAAAATTATTATCTTTGAATAAAAAATAACTACATGAAGGCTTTATTGAAAAAGGTTATTTACGATCAAAGAAATATTAATTTCGGGGAAACAGTAGTCAGGCATATCCCGCAACATCTTATAGATTGTCCGGAAGTACTTATTATCTCAGGTGTAAGAAGATGTGGGAAATCAGTGTTATTGCAGCAAATAAGGAATCAACAATCTGAGCAGGATTATTTTATTAATTTCGATGATGACAGGTTGGCAAAATTTACCGTTGATCATTTTCAACTGTTATATGAAGTATTCATTGAATTATTCGGAGAGCAAAAAATCTTTTATTTTGATGAAATACAAAATATTGAAGGTTGGGAGCTATTTATAAGAAGGTTATATGATTCCGGTCTGAAGATTATTATAACAGGTTCAAATGCCAAAATGCTCAGCCGGGAACTGGGTACACATCTTACAGGGAGGTATTGTGCTCATGAATTATATCCTTTCTCATTTAGTGAATATTTAAAACTGAAAGGGTACAAGACAGGTACGGAAGAGATCTGGTCAACCGCAGATATTTCCAGGATGAACCGTTATTTCAATCAGTTCATTACCGAGGGCGGCTTTCCTCAGTACGTTTTAACAAAGAATGCCGACTATCTGAAGGCATTATATGAAAGTATTATTTACAAAGATGTTTTGGTTCGTAATAAACTTACGAGCGAGAAGGAGATGATAGAGCTTGTTTATTATCTGGCGAGTAATGTTTCCCGTCCCTCTACATACAGTTCACTGGCCAGGCAAACAGGTATTAAACATTCAGTAACTGTAAAAAATTATATAGGTTTCCTTGAAAACACTTTTTTGCTTTTTTATATTCCCAAATTTGATTTTTCAGTTAAAAAGCAGATGGCAAATCCAAAGAAGTCATATTTGATAGACAATGCCATCGTTGAAAAAATAGGATTTAGTTTCTCAGGTAACCAGGGACGGTTACTGGAAAACCTTGTGTTTATAGAGTTGAAGCGAAGAGGATACGAAGTATTTTACTTCAATGAAAATACTGAATGTGATTTTATTATAAGGAAAGACAATAAAATATTGGGTTCAATACAGGTATGTTATGAGTTAACCCGGGAAAACTGTAAAAGAGAAGTAAAGGGGTTACAGGATGCCATAGACTATTTCAGCTTAAATGCGGGTATAATATTAACAACGAACAGCGAAGATGAATTTAAGAACCTGGATAAAAGAATTGTTGTTAAGCAAGTCTGGAGGTGGTTACTTGGTATAGAATAGTTAGATTGCTGTTCTCAAAATTTACAAAATTGTTTATCAAAGTAAACAATTTTTTTTATTTTTGTTAATTGGGATAAACAAAATGTATGAATACTCTGTTTGAACGGTCGAAGCAAAAAATAAATTCTGTCCCGGTGGATTTTGTGCGAAGTATGATTGGATGCTTTCATTGTTGCTGATGATATTGAATACGGGTATATGAATAAAATTCCGCTCTGGATTTTCGGATTTCTGTATTAAGCAAGAACAATTTTGGAATTCAACTCCAAAATTGTAAATTTGCATTATGATTTATCGAGAAGCTGAAAAAGAATTATTATTGCTGGCGGACCAGTTCAGGGCAGTCGCTGTTACAGGACCTCGTCAGTCGGGGAAAACCACTCTCGTTCGAAAGGTTTTTAATGATAAACCTTACGTAAACCTGGAGAATCCTGATATCAGAAGATTTGCTCTTGAAGATCCGCGCGGATTTCTTTCGGCTTATCCCGGCGGAGCGGTTCTGGACGAGGTACAGCGTGTTCTGGATCTGTTTTCTTATCTGCAGCAAATTTTAGATGAAAAGGCACAAAACGGACTGTTTATATTGACGGGTTCCAATAATTTTATTTTGCAGGACAGTATTTCCCAAAGCCTCGCAGGCAGAGTCGGATATCTTTTTTTACTGCCTTTAAGTCTCCGTGAAATAGGGAACAGAGAAAAAAATATTAATAGTTTGTTGTTTAAAGGCGGATATCCTGCACTTCATAACGAGGATATTGATCCTTCAAGGTTCTATGCCAATTATATTCTTACTTATGTAGAAAGGGATGTCAGGTTAATAAAGAATATAACAAATTTACCGGCTTTCGAACGCTTTATTCGTTTATGTGCAGGCAGGACCGGTCAACTGCTTAATATGAGCAGTCTGGCAGTTGAAGTTGGTGTGGATGTAAAAACCATCCAGTCATGGATAGGAGTTCTGGAAACAAGTTTTATTATTTTCAGATTGAAACCCTATTATAAAAACTTCAACAAACGAATAGTAAAAATGTCTAAAATTTATTTTTACGATACGGGTCTGGCTGCTGCGCTGCTGGGAATTGATATTGCTTCACAACTGGAATACCACCCTTTCAGGGGGAGTTTATTCGAAAATCTTGTGGTTGTTGATTTCTTAAAACAAGATTATAACAGGGGGAAAACGGGTAACTTCTATTTCTGGCGCGACAGCACCGGCAATGAGATAGATCTTTTAATTGAAAGGGGAAAGGAGCTGATACCTGTTGAAATTAAATCAGGACAGACCATTACAGATGAATTTTTTAAGGGATTCCGCTATTGGAAAAAACTGACCGGATCAGAGGGTGGTTTTGTTGTTTACGGCGGAGATATGGTTCAGAAAAGAAGTGATGGCGTGACTGTCGTTTCTTTGGATGAACTTGATTCAATTTAAATCCATTTCATATATCCGGAAACGTTTGTAAATTTTACCTCCCAGTCTTTCCATTTCAGCCCTTACTTTAGTGTTATATTCGAGCTCGAGGTGAGTGTCGATAGTTGTTTTTCCGGCAATTTTTGCTGTTTCAAGCATTTTGGTACCCATGATCGCATCCAGTCCTTTTCCCCGGTAATCCGGATGAATAGCTCCTAAAAGGAGGTTGAGCTGCCTGGTTCTTCTTGCTGCCATTAAAAGATAAATAAATCCTATTGGCAGAAGGTATCCTTTTGATCTGCGAATTCCGCTGCTAATGTCCGACATGCCGATAACAAATGCAATTACCTCTTCTTTTTCATTGATAATTATTTTTATGAACCTTGGATTGATGAGGTAAAGAAACCGGTTTGCAAAGTGATCCATCTCTTCCTCAGAAAAAGGGGTAAATCCGTAAATATCTTCGAATGTTAAATTTACAAGTCTGAGTACCGGTCGTATATATGGTCGCACTGCCCTCCTGGAAGTGAATTCAAGTATTTTGATATTTGAATTATTGAGATGGAAACGTTCGGAAATGCGTTTATAAAAAAGCGGAAGTTCTGCTGGTATTTCAATTTTATACACCACAAGATCCAGTTTCTTACGGAATCCCTCCTTTTCCATAAGATCAACCATAAATGGAAAGTTACAGTTTGATGCGATCGACACCGGCTGTTCGAACCCCTCTGTCAGAAAGCCCTGCGGATCTTTGTCTGAAAATCCGAGCGGACCGGTAAGTTTTGTCATTCCTTTCTCAGAGGCCCATTTTGCTACGAATTCAATAAGGGCATGGAAAACTTCCGGATCGTTCCTGGTTTCCAAACAGGTAAACCGGGCAGAATTTTCATTGTGCTGCCTATTATAGGCATGACTTATGATCCCCATTATCCTTCCTGCTGTCTCTTTCCCGTTCCGGGCCAGCGCCAGTATTGTGTCGCAGGACCTGAATGACAGATTTTTATTTGGATTGAAATAATCCCATTCATCCATATAGATAGGAGGTACCCAGTTGGTATGACCTTTATGGATTTTTGCAGGCAGATGGATGAATGTCCTCAGCTCCTTTTTTGTAATTACAGGTCTAATCTCTATTGCCATCAGGTGTGGGTATTAGCTGCTTAAAAATATGAATTAAATTCATACCATGAGGAAAGCGTATTAATATTTTATATGGCACTATTGTTAATGCCCGGCTTCTTTTTTTTGAATGATTTACCTCTTTAACAAGGGGAACGGGAACTGCAAAAGGATTTTATAGAAATCCATCCTGACAATCTGTTCATGTTTGAATCATGCAATTGAATGTCTTTAATCGGATTCTTTTCAAATATTTGCCAGAAATAAATGCTTTTTTAACGGAAAATTGTATTTTTAAGACCAGACTCTTCTTTTTAAAGTGTTATCATAGTGCTAATTAGCATATAATAAGCAACTTGACGTGAAGGAGTTAAATTTTAATATGCCAATAATAACGACCATACAGCATTGTTATGAATAAGGACAAATCATAGAGGGCGATTGGCAGACAAAGGATTTTTTAAAGTCGCTGTTGAATTAATTCATAAAAAAACTTAGTATCTGAAATTGGAAAAACTAACACTGAATAATAATAAAAATAATCAATAACAGGAGGAAAAATCATGAAAGATCTGAATTCTATTGAGCGGAGAAAATTTTTGCAGTTGTCATCTGTTGCGGTTGTCGGCGGACTCGCAGGTAATTTTGCTGTAACACGGGAGCAGGATAATGAATCGGTAGTTGCAGAGGCCGCCCGGAAGGTCGGAACCATTCCCCGACGCAAACTGGGTTACAGTCAGCGCGATGTTTCTGTGCTGATAGGCCCCGGCGACATGGAGCCTATGCTGGTTGAAGCAGCCGTTTTAAGCGGTGTCAACTACTGGCATAAGTCGCAGCTTTGGGCTAAAACAGGGGCACCGGATATAATTCTGAAAGACCGGGAGGCATTCATCTGCCAGGTGACGGTCGACAGGATAGACGGCAATCACTACCAGGGGCGATGGGATGAAGATGCGCATTACGAATTTGTAAAAGATGCACTGAAAAAGACCGGCTTGGGGTATTTTGACGACATGCAGATGCATTTCGGGTATCATAATATCGATGAACTTAAAAATGACAGGAGTTTTGTTCGTGCCTTCGAGAGACTTAAAAAAGAGGGTGTTGTCAAACATCTCTGCCTGTCACAGCACAGCTATGATGGCAGTCCGCAGGTAAAAAACGGACAAAGTGCAGCAGAGATACTTACTGCAGTTATCGATGACGGACTGTATGAGCATGCACAGTTTATGTACTCATACGGTGACACTCCTGAGGTTGAGAAGTTTATCGAATATGCTGATTCGAAGAATTTCGGTACTATTGCCATGAAAACTGCACGAGGATTAGGCCGTATGAAGGAGGACCCGTCCATTATGAATAAACTTCCCGGCGGCACATCACCCCATAATGCCCTTGTTCGCTGGCTGACTACCAAAACAAAGCTGGTTGCCTCTGTTGTGCGTGTCAGGAACCTGCAGGAGTTTACGGAAACATATTCAGGCGCAGGAAAAGAGTTAAGGGCTGAGGATCTGAGGAGTCTTGGCATCATGACTGCCGAAGCCGACAAGTCGGTCTGCAGGATGTGCGGAAAGTGCCAGGGTCACTGTCCGCAGGGCATACCGATTACTGAGATCCTCCGTTTCGAGCGTTACGCCCTGGATGATCACGACCTCAGCGATGCAAGAATGTTTTATTCCGGTCTGCCGGTTAAGGGGAATGTCTGTACCGACTGCGGAACCTGCGTTGAATACTGTCCGCTGCATCTGCCAATTCCCCAAAAGCTGGCTCGGGACCATATACTGTTGGGGTAGACAAGCTCCTGCCGGGCGTGGGTAATGTCTGTACCGACTGCGGTACCTGCTCAGAGTACTGTCCGCTGCATCTGCCAATTCCCCAAAAGCTGGCTCAGGACCATATACTGTTGGGGTAGTTAATGCAATTTCGGTCAGACTGGTTGTCGGAATAATTAATTTGAATCTGGCTCACTCTGCTGTTCCGGGAACAGGAACAGAGGCATTCTGAATTATGCCGGCATCACCCATGATGAAAGTGTCAGGTCCCAGTTTCATTTCCGAATTCATCATCTCCTCGTAGGTGACCTCTTTCCCGGTATAGGCCGACACCCTGCCCATTATGGCAACCATTGTTGAGATGGCTGTCTCCTCAGCTTCGTTTCGGGCGATATCATTTCTTATGCAGGTAACCAGATCGATCTGCTCCTGCTGGTGTCCTCCGATTGCGGCTTTATCTATTCTCTCAAGAATATTTCCCTGAAGGTCGAGAATTTTAGGATTCTCCCAGTCATCGGTGGTGGCAATACCTTTAGTTCCGTGAAATATTTCAGAAACTTTATTGTCAGTTCCGTTGATCTGCCTGCACATACTGTGTATCTGCCTGCCGTCTGCAAGTGTATAGTCTACGCTGAAGTTGTCGTACTGGTCGCCCGTAGGTCTGCGATGCCGTGAACCAAATCCCAGCGCCTTCACTGGATGGGTGCCGAAAAACCAGTTTGCAATATCTATGTTATGTACATGCTGTTCCACTATATGATCCCCTGAGAGCCAGCACCAGTTCACCCAGTCGCGGATCATCCACTCCATTTCGCTCCATTCCGGGTTCCGGTTCCGGTACCATAACTGCTGCATGTTAAAATAGATGTTTGCGGAAATGATTTCGCCTATGGCATTGTCATTTACCCGCTGCAGCAATCCGGCGATACTCGTCTCGTGCCGTTTATGTGTTCCGCTGACGATCTTTAGTCCGGCGGATTCGGCCATTTTTGCCGAACTCAGAATTGATCTGACACCAACCGGATCCACAGCAATTGGTTTTTCCAGGAAAATATGCTTCCTGGCCTTTACTGCAGCCTCAAAATGGCGTGGACGGAATTTCGGAGGGCATGCAAGGAGTACTACATCCACCCCGGAATCGATTACTTTTTCATAGGCATCGAATCCCGTAAAACACTTTTCGGGAGGGACTTCCTGGCCTGCAGCCTTTTTAATTCTTTCGCGGCAATTGTCTATCCTGTCCTGAAACAGATCTCCAAGAGCTTCAATTGTCAGGCCGCTACCTGCATTTAGGAAATTAACGGCTGCTCCGGTTCCTCTGCCGCCGCACCCTATCAGACCCGCTTTAAGAGGAGTGCCGTCGGGAGCTTTTTCAAGGGAAGGAGGCAGGTTCAGATCCCTTTTTTTATATGCATAAACCGGTTCATTTTCTTTTTGGGGAGTGCATGATGAAAGTGTACCTGTGCCCAGATAGCCTGTTACCCCGGCTGCAAGGCATCCTGACAGGAAATTCCTTCGTGTGTAGTTGTTAGTTGTCATCTGTTTAAATTTTATAATTTATTTTTTTCATTAAAATCAATCTGAAATTTAATTTTATGAGAAATAACCCTTGTTTATCATTCTCGCATATTCTTATTTTAATCATATTTTTTATCCTGATTACAACCCGGATTCTCGTTTTATTTTTAAATGTATCAGTGTATAATCCCTGTAGCCTGTCCGATCGTAAAACGACCGCTCCAGAGATGGTCGCTGGAGCGTTTGTCGTTCCATTCAGTGGTGGGAGCAAAAAAGCTCCTGTCTGACGGATAAAGATGCTTTTTCATTTCATCTTCATTTAATTCAATTCCCAGTCCGGGAGCAGTTGCCGGAACATTGGCAAATCCGTTTTCAACCATTTTCCTTCCGTCGGTTGTCCTTACCAGGTTTTCCCACCAGGGATTATCAACTGCCTGGGTAGTCATTTCAAGGGCCAGAAAATTCTGGGTGGCGGCTGCGCAATGGACTCCGGCCATGAATCCTACAGGCGAGCCCGAGAAATGCATTGCCATTGCCACCCCTTTCTCTTCTGCGTAGTCGCCGATTTTCTTTGTCTCCATGATGCCTCCCGCAGTGGCAATGTCAGGATGTATAATGTCGACTGCATGAGCATCGCAAAGTTTGATGAATCCCTCTTTCAGATATATATCCTCACCAGTAAGCGTGGGTGTTTCAAGTGCATCAGTCAGCACCTTCAACTGATCCGTCATTTCCCACGACAACATATCTTCAAGCCATGCCAGCCTGTATGGTTCGAGCGCCCTGCCTACCCTTATGCAGTTATTGATGTCATAGTTCCCGAAACCGTCGGCCGACAAAGGATATTCGTACCCTATAACGCTGCGTATAGTGTCGACATATTTGGCTAGTTCTGCAATTCCTTTTTCTGTTATCTGATGTTGTGTGAATGGTTGTTTGGTCATTTTGTATGAGGTAAAATCAGTATACCCGGGAGTGGACCAGAATTTTGAATTTACCGTTGTTCCGGGAATATGACTGATAAACTCAAGGCTCGGATAGAATTTAAACCATGTAAATCCTTGTTCTTCAATTCTGTACTTCACATCTTCCTTAAATTTGGGAATGTCCATATTTGCCCATGTGTGAACGGGAAGATAGGAATATAACCGCACCTTATCCCTGTACCTGCCTCCCAGCAATTGCCAGCACGGGACACCATAAGCTTTGCCGGCCAGGTCCCATAATGCCATCTCCACAGCGCTGACCCCGCCTCCCTGTCGGCCATGAAATCCGAACTGTTTAATTTTCTTGAAAAGCATCTCCACATTGCAGGGATTTTCACCCAGGATACGGCTCTTGATGATCAGGGCATAGCGTTCATCTGCCGCATCCCTCACTTCCCCAAGTCCCGAGATACCCTGGTTGGTGTCAATCCTTATTACCGGACTCCTTGAGCCGCCCTCATCAAGCTGCAGTACACAGTATCTCAGGTCTGTTATTTTTAAACCGGACGGATTTGAAAAACGGTTAATCCCGGATGTCATTCCGGCTATTGTATCTTCATCAGATGAAAACATAAAAGGGGTAAGGGACATTCCGCTCATAGCCCCTGTTTTTTTAATGAATTCACGACGATTATCCTTATGTTGATCTTCGGAACTCTCTTTATTTGTTGAAGCTGATTTTCCTGTTGTGTTACTTTTTTTGCCGGATGGCTGGCTGAAACTTTTCATTGTCTGTTCTTTATGGATGGATATTAAATGTAAGTATTATTATCAGTGTGAGCAAAGTGCCTCTTTAAGCAAATTTAATAAATTTATTTATAGTCAATTACGAATAATTTAATCCGTAAAAAATAAAATTTCATTTTTTGAATTGAATCAATATTGCCGGTGAACCAACTACAGGGGAGTTGCATTTTTCCTGATATATTGCTCGACCGGAGAATCAGGATCATAAACATTATTGTCGAACGGAATTTCATTCATGTAATGATAACCTTCGGCCCACTCCAGACCATACTTTTCACCCAGCTTTTTGTTATGACCGAAAACAAATGTCTTTATGTAGTTGAAGTTGGCAGTATGATCGTCACCTTCAAGAATAGCCAGTTTCTTACCCTCTTTGGCAAGTCTTTCCCTGAGTTTCACACCATTATCTCCTGCGGGGCCTTTTGCTTTATTCAGGAGGTTTACTTCTATTTTTTTATCCATATAATCACTGATATCCACGATCAGGTTATCTGTCTGTCCGGCTCTCGAATAGTAGTACCTCTCTTTCGGTGTATAAGGACCTATTCCTGCTGCAAAATGTTCCGGGTAATCATTTGATCCGGCAATCCATCTGGCTGCCTCAGCAGCGCGTCCGGTCACATAATGGTCGGGATTTTCTTCATAATGGCCCCAGGGATCCATACAAACAATGGTATCAACTTTCAGAAACCTGAATAAGAAAATGAACCTCTGCTTGAGATCCTGAATCCCTACGCTGTCCATCTGGTGGTGAGGCATCAGGAATTCAAATGAACCTTGCATGCCGTAGAATTCAGCAATATTTTTATTGTCGATCCTGTGCTGTGCATACTCTCCTGCACCTCTTGCATCGTCGGATACCGAGCAAAGATAGCCGGTATATCCTTCATCCATAAGTTTAGCCACGAGTCCGCCTGCAGAGAGAGGTATGTCATCGGAATGCGGCTGGATTGCCAGCAGTACCTTGCCTTTGTGCGGCTTTCCCTTTTGCGGCCTTTCAATTTTGACTTCCGCATATTCGGTGTCATATCCCCAGGGATGCTTTTTGCCGGTTTCATCCTGAAATGAACCTGCAGATTTTGAAACAAAGGGAGCAGATCCCAATAGGGCAGTGGTTACAAATCCACCCTGAATAAAATCTTTTCGTTTCATCTTTTTAAGTGATTGATTAATTATTATTGGTCATAACCTGTAATTGTTTTCTTTTTCTTTTAAATATATTGAAAATTAGTGAAGATTCTGTAATTCTTTTTTAGAAAATAAATAGCTGATCTGATTTTGAAATATAAAAGTTCCGGTTCGTTTAATTATATTTGATTTTTATAATTGTTTGAAGATTATTAAATATGACTATATCAGGAAAAAATAAAATGAACCTCACCGTGCTCAAGAGATGCTCCGTTTGGTTTATACTGTTGCTGTTTTTTGCAGGTTGTTCACACGCAAAAAATAATCCATCACAGTGGCGCGGGCCCGACCGCCGGGGTATTTTTTATGAGGAGGGACTACTAAAAGAGTGGCCTGCTTCGGGACCTGAAATGCTATGGAGTTATGAGGGATTGGGAGCCGGACACAGCAGTGTCTGTGTTGATAATGACAGGATTTTTGTGACCGGAATGACCGATACTCTTGGTGTTCTGTTTTCATTTGACAGGGATGGAACCCTGCTTTGGAAAATGCAATACGGACCCGAGTGGCATGTCAGCTATGGAGGTACCCGCTCTACACCTGTCATTGTTGATGATCTGATTTACCTGGAGAGCGGACAGGGCGTTGTTTACTGCTTCAAAAAAATTTCGGGTGAGATTGTCTGGGCTTTAGATCTTTTTAAGGAATTTAATGCTGAAAATATAGTCTGGGGGAAGGCTGAATCATTACTGATCGATGGCGACAGGATAATCTGTACCCCCGGAGGAAAAGAGAATAACGTGGTTGCCCTCGACCGCTTCACCGGCGAGACTGTATGGACAAGCAAAGGATTTGGCGAACCTGCTGCTTATTGTTCTCCGGTACTTGTGAAGCATAATGAAGCCAGGCTTGTGGTTACAATGACTGAGGCATCTGTGATAGCTGTAGATGCAGATACCGGTGAGTTTTACTGGAGGGAAGAACAGCAGCAGAGTAACAAAATACATGCTAACAGTCCGGTTTACTCTGATGGAATCATTTATTGTACAAGTGCTTCAGCCAGAAACAACGACGGAACTCTGGCTCTTAAATTATCAGCAGACGGTAAATCGGTTGAGCAATTATGGCGCAACAGGTCGTATACCAATCTTATGGGAGGAATAGTTTTACTGGATGGTTTTATATATGGAGGAAAATACCGGTCAAGTGAGTGGTATGCCATTAATCCGGCCGATGGAAAGATGAATCTGCTTTATGATGATTTACGTGCGGGTGTTATTATTTATGCTGAAGGACTTTTTTACTGTTACGGTGAAGATGGCCTGCTGTCACTTGTCAGGATCACACCCGGCAGTTTTGATATAAAAGGAAGCTTTAAGGTGCCTTTGGGTACAAATGAGCACTGGGCTCATCCGGTTATTCATGATAAGCGGATGTATATAAGGCATGGTGACGCACTTATGGTTTACGATATTGGATTTTAAAATGATTATTTTATGCTTTAAGAAGGATTTTTTAAAATACTTTTTGAAAGCTATTGACAGGTTTTAATTGCATAACTTCTGCAAATCAATATTAAATCTTATAATTATTTATAAATATTCACCGGGAGATATCTGATTAAAAAATACAATATATTACAATTTCAGATATTATGTTTTACAACAGGTAACTTTTTTGCAACGAATCGCAGGCTGTGGACGTCTTATGAGTAGATGTTCAAAAAACAAGACTTGATATTAATTAAATTAAATTTTACAGCCATGAAAAAGTCAGTTATATTTTTTTTATTCGTTGCACTATGTTTTTCAGTTTCAAACGGTTTCGCCAGTATGCGTTTAGGATTCGATAATTACGCGATTGAAGCCGTTGATAACGTGGTTCCGGGAGTTGATGTTCAGAAAGCATGGTCTCTGAAGTACAATGACAGTGAAAATCCGGTGACCGTTACAAAGCGTGATATGAAAGGCGGAGTTGCCTACCTGGTCTCTTCAAAGCATTTTGAGGTATGTTATGCATGCACATCCAAAGGCTTCGGGATAAAAAATCCCAGGAGATCATGGTGCCAGGTTCCCGCAGAGATCAACAACGCAGTTCTGAATAGCGATGCACTTCTCAACCAGAAGGTTATTACACCTGCAGAGGTTGATGACGAAACTGCTTTGGGATTGATTGCCAGTTATCTTCCCGATCTGTTAAACTATGAATATCTCTATTTGCTTAATTAAAAAGGTGTAATTTTAGTGTGTCAAAAAGCCGCGGATTCCGCGGCTTTTATTGTTTTTTTACATGCTGTAGTTTTTATCAGGATCCATAAGATGTCCCCAACCATAGATCTCTTCATTTTTTATGTTTCTTACAGGTTTCAGATATCCTGTCTGTACCAGACCGCCGGCATGAAAATAGACAGCATCGACATCGGAGGGGTCATTTCCGGGGAAATGGCTGAATCCGCCGTCATCGTTACGGCATTTCAACATCCATTCAGTAGCCTTCTCGTATGATTTTTTCGCCCGGGGATCTGACTGGTCTGCCAGTTGCCTTAAAATGAAAAGGGCATCGAAGCATGCATGTACATCCCAGTCGGGCGGGAAAAGATGCCATGACCCATCCTCTTTCTGATCATTCAGGGTTCGCGCAACTATCTCTTTTGCCTTTGGAGTTGGTTCACCCACAAGTCTGAAGTAGTGTGCAGCATGAAATGTAGAGGCAACATGGTTTCCTATATAACCGTCATCTTTCTGTTCACTGATAATATATTCACGCATCGACCTGTCCATTGCTTCAGGCATTTTTGTATTCCAGGCCCTGAAGAAGAGAGAGAAGAAGCTGGTTGTGTAAAGCGGAAGTTCTTTAAATTCACCGCCTTTAAAATATGAATTAATTACAGGGACAGGATCATATTCCGGTTTTGACCCCAGAATTCGCAGTGCCACTGATCCCTGAACGGTATTGTAAAGTTTTGCCAGTGGTGAATTTGGATCCATTTTTCCTGTCGGATTATAAAAAGCCCCGTCAGGTTTCTGACAAGATTTAAGGAACTCTATGGTTTTGTTTTCGTAGGGGAGATCAAAGCCGAAAGTCTTGCAAAGGATAACAGCATAGACAGGTGCAGCTATGCCGGATAGGCCCGTATCTGAATTTCCCGGATATGCCGGATCGATTCCCGGCCTGAAGGATCCGTCTGCGTTCGCTACTTTATAAAGAAAGTCTTTAATCCCCTTAAGAATCTCATTGTTTTCACTGCAGCTTGGTGAAAAACCCATTGTAAGTCCCCCTGCCAAAAGTGAGGACCGGATCAAAAAGTTTCGTCTGTCAGTTTTCATATGGTTAGAATTGATGTTTTTCTATTTTTTCATCTCCACCGGAAAAGGTTTGGTGGCTTCTCCTGTGTAAAGACTAAGATGCGGGTAGGGAATTTCAATATTCTCTTTTTCAAAAGCTTGTTTGATTTCCGTGTATTTAAGTTGATTCAGCATCTTTTTAAATTTAATTTACCGGATAAAAGTAAGAATAAGGATTTTATTATTTAAATAAAAAGTATAATTTTGCCCGTGCAATTTTTGATACTTTTTAGATTAACCGGCGCGTTCTTCTAACGGTTAGGAAACCGGTCTCTCACACCGGAAATAGGGGTTCGATTCCCCTACGCGCTACAATTTAATGAAATTCATCAAAGCACCCCATTCAGAGATTTTTATGCGTTCTGTTTTTTTCAAATACATTTACAGGGGAAAATATACTCTTCTGATTTTATGCGTTTTAACCGGTTCGATATATACTTGGGTTATTCATTTTTAAATATTATAACACCAATTCCTCCTGAAACATTTTCAATCAATGGTCGTTTTTCTACTTTCCATTTAAAAGGTAAATGGATATGAGACATTACAGTAAGATAGCATGTTAGTTTATATTTTTTAGTATATTTGCACTATGAATACATATAAATCAACAAAAATAAACCGATTGCTTCAAAAGCTGCCTTCGGGAGCTTTGTTTTTTTCATCGTGGATGAAAGAGAATGGTATATCTTATGAACTGCAACGGCGGTATCGTGATTCCGACTGGCTAACTCCCGTCGGGACAGGCGTGATGGCCCGCACCGGCGAGAACCCGACTATATATGGGGCCATATCGTCGCTGAACAAACAAACCGGCAAGCACTTTTATGTTGGTGGCTTATCTGCTTTGGAGCTAGCGGGATATACTCATTATGTCCCTATGGGAAGACCGGTTGTGTATATCGGTTACCCAAAAAGTGAATGGGTACCTGCCTGGTTCAAAAAGTATGACTGGGGTGTGGACTTATTGTGCGTTACCTCGGAATATTTTGATTCGGATACCGGTATAATCACAATGGTGCAAGGAGCATTTGAAATACTGGTGTCCACACCGGAACGGGCATTTATGGAATGCCTGAACCTTGTACCCAGGCAGTATAACCTCATGGACTTGTTTTATGTGATGGAGCAACTTACCGCACTTCGTCCCGGCATGGTTCAGGCATTGCTGGAACAGAATACATCGGTAAAGATGAAACGTTTGTTCCTGTATATGGCGGATAAAGCCGATCACGTCTGGTTCAGCGACCTGAACTTACAAGATGTAGATACCGGTAGCGGTAAACGGGAAATTGTGCCTAACGGTGTGTACGACAACAAATACCAGATAGTAATACCAGAAGAACTGAAAAACTATGAATAAGCTCTATGAAGAACAAGTCAGCCTTTTACTCCGCATATTGCCGGTAATTTACCGGGAGGAAGATTTTGCAGTTCATGGCGGCACGGCTATAAACCTATTCATCAAAAACCTTCCCCGCTACTCAGTTGACGTGGATTTAACCTATATTCCACTTGCCCCGAGGGAAGAGAGCCTGGCAGAAATCAATAAAAAGCTGACCACAATCAATCAGCAACTCCGGCGGGCAGTGCCGGGGGTAAATATCCGTCCGGTACCCAATAAGCTTTTATGCACACTGGGACGGAGCACGGTTAAAATTGAAGTAAACGGGATTAAACGGGGCATTATCGGGCCGACAATTGAAATGCCGTTATGCGATAAAGCACAGGCAGAATTCGGGATGTACTGTAAGGCGCGAATCGTGCCACTGGAGCAACTTTACGGCGGGAAAATTGCGGCAGCCCTCAGCCGTCAGCACCCGCGCGACCTGTTCGATTACAATTATATGGATATGAATAATATAGAGAGGTTGAAGCGTGGATTCATATTTGCCCTGCTGGGAAGCAACAAACCCTTTATCGAATACTTGTCTCCAAATTTAATCAACCAGGAGGAAGCTTTGGAAAACCAGTTTCGCGGCATGACAGATATTCTTTTTACTTATGAGAACTATGAAAACTCCCGGACACAACTCATTGCTTTCATGAACTCATTGTTGAGCGAAAAAGACAAAGCTTTTCTTGTCGGGTTTGAAGAAGGTAAACCACAGTGGGGAAAATCTGCATACACTGATTACAAAGATTTTCCTTCCGTCCAGTGGAAGTTGCTCAATGTAAACAAATTGAAAACACAAAATCCGGCAAAGCACAGGCAGGAGGTAGAAAGGCTAAAAAGTTATTTGAAAATAAAACTTTAAAAAGCAGTAACAGGCAGGATGAAACCATCTTAAATCACGTAAATAATGCAGAAATCCTTGCTCCTTTGCCTCTCTATAATGATAGTTTCTTTTTCTGTGTCTCAGCATTCATAAACTTCAGCACAGCATCAAAATCCTCTTTCAAAAAGTTCGATACCTCTCCCGTTGGGTCTACCAGATTTATAAATAATACCGGAATTATCTACCCGAAGATAGCTCCGGTATTATTTTGAGGCGGCTGACAGGGCAGTCAGCCTTATATTTCCTATTGATTAAAGGATAATATTATAACCTTTCTCTTTCAGATATTTTTTCAGATCCGGAATTTTAATAGTTCCGAAATGAAATACTGAAGCTGCCAGAAGTATTGTAGCTCCTGCCTCTATAGCTTCCGGGAAATGTTCCGGTTTGCCGGCGCCTCCCGAGGCAACAACCTCAGCAGATACTGCATTTTTTATTGCTTTTATCACCGGAAGGTCATATCCTGTTTGTGCTCCGTCACCTGCTTTGCTTGTAGGCAGAATAACAGGCACGCCATACCCGTCGACACGCTTTGCCCACTCAACGGCATCGACGCCTGTTGCTGTTCTTCCTCCGTCGATATAGACTTCATAACCGGAAGGCATTGCCTCATTTTTATCGACATCGATAGCAACTGTCACCTTTTCTGCCCCGAATGTTTTTACCAGTTCCGGTATGAGGTTTGGATTTCGAAATGCCGCACTGCTTGTGGATATCTTATCTGCACCTGCGTTGAGAATTACACCTGCAGCCTTTATATCTGAGATGCCTCCTCCTACCGTAAAGGGAATAGTTACAATTTCGGCTACACGCTTTACCACCTCAATCATTGTCGGCCGGTTTTCAATGGTTGCGGTTATATCGAGCATGGCCAGCTCATCTGCACCGGCAAGACAATAGGCCTTTGCACTCTCAACGGGATCACCTGCATCCCTGATGTCCACAAAATGTACCCCCTTTACCACGCGCCCGTTCTGCATATCGAGACAGGGCATTATTTTTATTATTTTATCCATATTATAATTTTTTTCTGGTTCCACTTTATGATTTGTTTTTTCAGCAACGCATTAATAGTTCAAAAATTGATTAACCGCCCGAAATTCAATATTAAATTTTTTCCAAATCATTGTAAAAAGGATTTTCAGATCGGGTTTAATTTGACCTCTGCCTTTTAAATGACTGTATTCCCGGGCCGGTTCTCTTAAAAATTTTGACATCATTTTATCTCCCTGTGGTACTCCTGCAATGATTTAACTTTATATGCTCCGTTACGCCGTTCTTTTATCCCCTGGGTTGCAGCATATGCAGCTGCAGTAGTTGTTATATAAGGAACATTGTATTTGATTGCATTTTTACGGATATATGAGTCGTCATACTCGCTCATCTTACCCGCCGGAGTGTTAATTACCAGGTCAATTTCCCTGTTAACAAGTGCATCAACAATATTCGGCCGGGCTTCATATATCTTATTAATGAATTCCGATTCGATACCGTTCTCTTCAAGGAATGCTTTTGTGCCTCGTGTTGCCAGAATTTTAAAACCCATATTCCTGAAGTTTTCAGCAGTTTTAATGATCTTATCTTTGTCGCGGTCGCCTATTGTTATAAGCACGGTGCCTTCATAGGGCAGTGGTGTTTTTGTGGCTTCCTGTGATTTGAAAAATGCCAGTCCGAAAGAATCCGCTATACCCAGAACCTCTCCTGTGGAGAGCATTTCAGGTCCAAGCACGGGATCAACCTCAGAGAACATATTAAACGGAAAAACAGCCTCTTTAACTCCATAATGTTTTAGTTTCTGCCTTTTCAGGTTGAAGTCGGAAAGTTTCTTCCCCAGCATTATCTCAGTGGCTAATTTAGCCATCGGGATGTTGCAGATTTTGGAAACCAGCGGTACAGTCCGCGAGGCACGCGGATTGGCTTCCAGGATATAAACCACATCTTTGTAAATGGCATACTGGATATTCATCAACCCTATTACCTTCATTTCGATGGCAATTCGTTTTGTGTACTCTTCAATGGTTTTTAGTTGTTCTTCTTTAATAATCACCGGAGGAATTACACAGGCGGAATCGCCCGAATGGATACCTGCATATTCGATATGCTGCATAACGGCAGGGACAAAAGCGTCTGTACCGTCTGCTATAGCATCAGCTTCGGCCTCTATGGCATCTTCGAGGAACAAATCAATAAGGAGAGGGCGGTCGGGTGTGACATCAACCGCAGCCGTTACATATTGTCTGAGCATCTCCTCGTCGAGGACGATCTTCATGCCTCTTCCGCCTAATACATACGATGGGCGGACCATAAGAGGATAACCTATGCGCGCGGCAATTTCCAGAGCTTCATCAAGATTGCCGGCCATTCCTGATGCCGGTTGCGGGATGTTCAGCTTCTCCATTATTTTTCTGAAGCGGTCGCGGTCTTCAGCCAGATCTATTGTCTCCGGACTTGTTCCGATTATCTTAACACCCTCTGCCTCCAGTTCATTTGCAATATTCAGGGGTGTCTGGCCACCAAACTGCACAACCACTCCTTCGGGTTTCTCTTTATTGTATATGCTCAAAACATCCTCTACAGTAAGAGGTTCAAAGTAAAGTTTGTCAGAAGTGTCGTAGTCGGTCGATACAGTCTCCGGATTACAGTTCACCATTATGGATTCCAGTCCGGCATCCCTGATGGCAAAAGCTGCATGAACGCAGCAGTAGTCGAACTCAATACCCTGACCGATGCGGTTCGGGCCTCCTCCCAGCACCATAATCTTTTTCTTGTCGTCAGTGCTGACCTTGTCAGGAGCATTATAAGTAGAAAAATAATAGGCAGCATCTGCGCCGCTCACGGGCACAGGCTCCCACGACTCTGCAAGTCCGAGGCCAATGCGCCGGTCGCGTATCTCTTTTTCAGGCACATTGAGAAGTTTTGCAAGGTATTTATCTGCAAACCCATCTTTTTTGGCCCGGATCAAAAGGGTGTCAGGCAACCGTGAACTTTTGTGTTTGAGAATCTCTTCCTCCAGCCCCACCAGCTCCTTCATCTGTTCGATGAACCAGCTTTTGATATAAGTTTTTTTATGAAGCTCCTGAACGGTTGCTCCTTTTCTGAGAGCTTCGTACATGATATATTGTCTCTCGCTGGAAGGTTCAATGAGCAATGCCATCAGCTCTTCCAGCGATTTTTTATTGAAATTTTTAGCAAAACCAAGTCCGTATCTTCCTGTTTCAAGCGATCTTATAGCCTTCTGCAATGCCTCTTTATAATTTTTGCCGATGCTCATAACTTCGCCGACAGCCTGCATCTGCGTGCCAAGCTTATCTTTTAGTCCGTCGAATTTTTCAAACGCCCATTTGGCAAATTTAACAACCACATAGTCGCCCCACGGAGTATATTTGTCGAGCGTGCCTTCCCTCCAATAGGGAATTTCATCGAGCGTTAGTCCGCCGGCCAGAAGGGCAGAGATAAGAGCTATAGGGAATCCCGTTGCTTTTGAGGCCAGTGCCGATGAACGCGAGGTGCGGGGATTTATCTCTATTACTACAACACGGCCTGTTTCCGGATCGTGGGCGAATTGCACATTGGTACCTCCAATTACTCCTATATCTTCAACAATGCGGTAAGAGTAGTCCTGAAGCCTTTTTTGAAGATCTTCTGAAATAGTCAGCATCGGGGCAGTACAAAATGAGTCGCCTGTATGTATTCCTATGGCATCAACATTTTCAATGAAACATACTGTGATCATCTGGTTTTTGGCATCCCGCACCACCTCCAGCTCAAGCTCTTCCCATCCGAGAACCGACTCTTCCACGAGTATCTGTCCGACCATACTGGCAGCAATACCCCTGGCAGCAATGGTACGTAATTCCTCTATGTTGTATACCAGTCCGCCTCCGGTTCCGCCCATGGTGTATGCAGGTCTGATGACTACCGGATATCCAAGATCATCTGCTATTTTTTCTGCTGCCTCAACGGAAGTGACGGCGGTACTTCTGGGCATTTCAATACCGAGTCTTGTCATGGAGTTTTTGAATTCGGTCCTGTCTTCACCTTTTTCGATAGCCTTCAGGTTTACGCCTATTACCTCAACGTTATACTCTTCCAAAACACCTTTTTTTGCGAGCTGTGAAGAAAGATTCAGTGCTGTTTGTCCGCCCAGGTTGGGCAGCAGTGCATCAGGCCTTTCTTTTTTTATGATTTCGGTGAGGGCATATTCATTCAGAGGTTCAATGTAAGTGTAATCTGCCATCTCCGGATCAGTCATTATGGTAGCCGGATTTGAATTTACAAGAACTATTTCATAACCTAATGAACGGAGGGCTTTACAGGCTTGTGTACCTGAGTAGTCGAATTCACAGGCCTGGCCTATAATTATCGGACCTGATCCGATAATGAGGATTTTGTTAATATCTTCCCGTTTTGGCATAGAACTACATTTTTGGATGTTATTAACTGATAATTTTTACAAAAATGATCTTAAATTTTTAAAAAGTTAAACAGAATACAAAAAAAATTGTGATTTTATAAAAAACTTGATCTTTAATAAAAAAAGGTAACTGCAGATGCAATTACCTTTTTGGATTAGGAAAGCTTCTTTTAAAATTCTGAATTATAGTTAAGCTTTTAAAATTTTAACAACAGGTAATATTCCATTCAATTCAAAGATTTTCATTTTAAGGGTATCTTATGGAACTCACATTTTTTAATTATATTTTTGGGTGATTATACAATTATGGTCGTTTCATTCTTTTTTGTAATTTTATAAAAAAATTAATAGATGAGTATCAAAAATAAAATAATATTATCAGAATTAAAGGATCATTTGATTAAAAACTATGGAGATTCAGTTAAAGATGCTGGATGTCCATATAATCTCAAATAATGAATTGAAAACAATACGCGGGAAGCAACCAATTTTTGTTAATGCAATTAAATCCGGAGTATACGCATGACAGTTGAGAAAGAAGATAGGGAAAATTTGATTTTATACCGTTTAGAACAAGCTGAAGAAACAGTCCGGGATGTAAAATTATTAATTGAGAATGATAGGTTACGTTCGGCGGTTAACAGGATTTATTATGGAATGTTTTATTCCTTATTAGCTTTGGGATTAGCCTTTGAATTTGAAAGAGAAATCGTACTTGAAATGTTCGATGAAATGCAAGAATTCATCTCCTCAATTAAATCGTATTTGGGGGAAAATTAAAAAAATCCAGTTGAGATTATACAGGTAGTTAAATTCTTATAGCTTATAATTACTTAATTAACTTAGTTTTTCAAAGCTTTGTAATTAGAAGCCGTTATTATTTAACCACCTGATATATTCAGTTATATTTATACCTCTTCCGTAACCATGTATGGTTTGCGATATCTGCGGGTCAGCAGTATATCAGCTTCGGGATCATCGGCAAATTGTTCGTGTTCGCCCATGAACTTAAGCTTCCTGTCGACACGGAATGCAATATTGGCCAGGTTGGGTAAAGTAGTTGAGTAGTGTCCTTCCCACATTTCACAGTGCAGAAGTCTGTTGTTATCTGCCCTTATTGCATCCAGGAAATTGGTGTAGTGATTTCCTCCTTCGCCTCTTCTTCCTTCCTGTGAACCTGCAAAGGGTTCTCTCTCCCTTTCCCTGAAGGCATTCCACCTGTCACCATATATTTCGAGCCATCCTTCCGTACCGTAGAAGAGATTACCGACCTCCTGGCCTTTGCTCCCCTCATGGTTTGTATAGCGGCCCCTGCATTCGAATTCAAGTAATGTGCCGTCATTATACTTAAATGCGGCAGTCAGGGTGTTGGGAGTCTCCTGCGAAGTTTTATCGCGGCCGTAAGCCTCAACATCACCATATACCCTTTTGCCCGGAGTGCGGTCTTCGGGTTTGCTCTCGTCTTTTTTAAGTCCGTAGAGTCCGCCGGTAGCAAGCACTGTAACAGGATGTTCGTTCTTATTGAGACCCCAACGGGCAATATCCAGTTGGTGAGGACCTGTGTTTGCAGTGTCGCCGCCTCCTGTATCCCAGTACCAGTGCCAGTTGTAGTGACCTTTTTTCTCGTTGTAGGGCCTCCACGGAGCAGGTCCCAGCCACATGTCATAATGCAGTGATCCGGGCGGATCGCTGTCTTTTGACCAACCGTATGAATCACGCGCTTTGAAGCACAGTGCACGGGCCATGAAAACCTCTCCGATACCGCCGTCGTGGATGAACTTAATGGCATCCCTGACATTGGCTGATGAGCGGTTGTTCATACCAACCTGCACAATACGGTTATACTTACGTGCTGCATTGATCATCTGTCTGCCTTCCCATACATTGTGGGAGGCAGGTTTTTCAACATAGACATGCTTGCCGGCCTGGCAGGCCCATATCGTTGCCAGGGCGTGCCAGTGGTTTGGCGTAACAATCGATACTGCATCAATCTCACTGTCGTCATACACTTTTCTCAGATCCCATTCGGTCTGAGGTCTCTCGCCGGTTTTTTCTTCGACTAACTTCAGTCTCGAAGGGTAGAGCGATTCTTCAACATCACAAAGGGTTTTGATCCTTACATTATTGCTGTCTTTGATTGCGCACCAGTTGTTAATATGAACACTTCCCTGGTTGCGGATGCCGATGACTGCAACGTTGATCCGCTCATTGGCCCCGATGACAGAGGCATATGATCTGTGACTCATTCCGAGTCCGCCGATCGCTATGCCTGCAGTCCCGATTGCACTTTTTTTGATAAAATCTCTTCTTTTTGTCATTTTGAAAGTTTTATAAAATTATTGCTTAATTATTATTTTTCTTTATATCAGCAGAATATCATCTTAATAAATTTATATGGTATAATAAAAACCAGCAGATTTATATGACAATCTTTTATTCCGATAAAAACCGGGAAGCTGTTTTCAATGCATAAAGTAAAAAAAAATTCTGTTTCACTATATCAGGTTTTCCTTTTTTTATTGAATTTACCTTTATCCGGGCCAGATATAAAAAAAAGTACTGCTACAATGCTAAAAGTATTTTTTAAATAACATGTTTGTTTTTTTAAAAAAAATTGATATCTTTCTTCCTTGAAATTACAGAGCAAATTTTAAAATGGAATTATCTATTAATCAACTGGTTACAAACAGTATTGTATTGATTTTTTAGTTATTTTGAGTAAAAAAGGGAGATAATAAAGACATTATAGAAGGGACATATTAATTTTTTTAGCAGTATTAACAAGTTAATCCTTAATTAATATTTGTATGTTTTAAGCACATGAATATTTTGAAAGCCGATAATCTGACCTGAGAGTCAGGTTTCTGTGATTTGTATAACAGATTTGTATTTTTGAAAATTGATATTATGAACTTTATAACTTAACTTATCAGGCTGATTTTAGTAAAACTTATTTAATAACTTTAAATCTTAAACGTATGGAAAAAAACAAATGAATTTTCTCTCCTTTTCACATTATTATTTCAAATTTATTGACAAGTAATTTATTTGAGACCAATATTTTAATATCTAATTTTACCTTAAAGAATTTAATTATGACAAAAAAATTGTTATTTGGTGACAAGAGTATATTTTCCAATTGGAAGGGAAAGATACTCAGACTAATGAATCTGTTTTTGCTTTTGTTTCTGGTCACCTCTGTGGTTAATTTGTATGCTGCTGATTCCAAAGGGAATAGCAATACTGAATATCAGCAGAGGACAGTTACCGGTAAGGTAACTGACACCGGGGGTAATCCGTTACCGGGTGTAAATGTTGTTGTTCAGGGTACTACCGTAGGTACAATAACCGATGTGGACGGAAATTATTCTCTCCAGATTCCTGCCGACGCCCAGGTTTTGGTTTTCAGCTTTATCGGAATGACAGCCCAGCAGATTGAACTGGGATCTGCAACTGTTTATAATGTAACTTTAAGAGAGACGGCTGTTGACCTTGATGAAGTTGTGGTTGTGGGTTACGGTACAGTTCTGAGAAGTGATCTTACGGGTTCGGTATCAAGAGTTCAGGCTGAGCAGATCAGGGATATGGCTCCTACTCAGGTTACTGAATCACTTTCCGGTACTGTTGCGGGTCTTTATTCAAACCAGGGTGCTTCCGCGGCAGGTGGTGGTTCTCTTGAAATCAGGGGACCTTCATCACTTGCCGCCTCCACAGAGCCTTTGATCGTTCTCGACGGAGTTATCTATTCGGGTAGCATGAGAGATATAAACCCAGCTGATATCGAAACAATCGATATTTTAAGGGATGCCAGCTCGGCCGCTATTTTCGGTTCAAGGGCTGCTGCAGGTGTCATACTTGTTACTACCAAAAAGGGAATGACCGGAAAACCTACCATCACATTCTCTGCCAAAGTGGGACGTTCAACTACTACTCACGATTTTTATCCTTATGGTATGGGACCGGATGATGATCCGATGGACTATTTCAATATGCACAGGGACCACTTGTGGGAGAGGACAAATTATACCTTTCCTTATTACTATTACTGGAGACCGGAAGATCTTCCAAGTGATGTAAGTTTAGACGAGTGGATGGGTTATGTCGAAAATCCAAATTCAGAACCTTTGCAGGAGTGGTTTAACAGAATTAAGGCCTGGCCGATTGAACAGGAGAATTACAGGGCCGGGAAAATTACAAATTTCTATGATCTTACTATAAATCCCGGTATCAGGCAGGACTACAGTCTTGGAGTAGGCGGAGGAACTGAAAATGTAAATTACTACTGGTCAATCGGATACCTTGATAATGAAGGTATTATAGTCGGTGACCAGTTTAAGACCATCCGTACCAGGATAAACCTTGATCTTCAGGTAGCAGAGTGGCTAAAGGTGGGAACAAATACACAGTTTACAAACAGGGATGAGAGTGTTGTCCAGGCTAACCTGGGTTATCTGGCACAGATGAGTCCTTACGGATCAATGTGGGACCCGGACGGTAGCTTAAGATGGTATCCCAATGATTATAGCATTGCCTACAACCCGTTACTGGATTATTACGGAAGGGACAGGCTGAGAGATATAAACTCTCTTTTCTCCAGTCTTTACGGAGAAGCAACCCTGCCATTCGGAATAACTTACAGGATCTCATTTCAGCCAAGCTTCTCTTTCGTGAAGGAGTTCAATTACTACTCTACCAATACATTAACCGGAAGAAACACCTATAAGGGGGGATATGGCTACCGTACCAATGATAACTCATACCAGTGGATGCTGGATAATCTGATCAAGTGGAACAAAACCTTCGGAGTACATAATTTCGATGTAACCCTTCTGGCAAATGCTGAGAGAGATCAATACTGGAATACTGATTCCTATTCTTCAGATTTTGCCCCTAATGAAAACCTTGCATGGCATGCTTTGCAGTTTGGAGCTAATCCCAGGGTGTCAGATTATGACGGCGCCAGCAGCGGAGATGCTCTGATGGCACGTCTGAACTACACTCTGAAAGATAAGTATCTGTTAACTGCATCAATAAGAAGAGACGGCTATTCTGCTTTCGGACAGAAAAATCCAAGGGCTACTTTCCCCGCTTTTGCACTTGCATGGAAGATAAGCGATGAACCCTTCTGGAAATCCTCCTTTATGAACCGTTTGAAAATAAGGGCTTCATGGGGACAGAACGGTAACCGGGATATTGGTGCCTACTCGGCTCTGGCTCAGTTAGGATCAGTAACCTATTATAATGGAAGCGGTGTGGAGACAGGTGTTTATAATACGAGACTGGCTAATCCGAACCTGCGCTGGGAGAGGACCGAGTCACTGAACTTTGGTCTTGATATAGGTCTGCTTGAGAACAGGATTGATATTACATTAGATGCTTATGATGCATTTACTGAAGATCTTCTTCTGAACAGGCAGCTGCCAAAGATTACCGGGTTCTCAAGTATAACTTCAAACCTTGGTAAACTGGGTAACAGGGGTATTGAGGCTACAATCAATACTGTTAATATGAGCCGTCCGAACTTTACATGGAGATCAACCCTCGTATTCTCGATGAACAGGAACAAGATCATCGAACTCTGGGGTGACTATGGCGACTATAAACTACTGAATGAAGAGAAGTATGGTGAGCTTCCTGACTTTGAGAACAAGTGGTTCCCGGGCTATGCACGTGATATTATATGGAATTACGAAAGAATAGGCATCTGGCAGATGGATGAGAAAGACGAGGCTGCAAAATACCTTCTGGAACCGGGCGATTATAAAGTAACCGATGTAAACGAAGACTATAAAATGACCCAGTTTGAAGACAGGAAGTTTATCGGTTATACTGCACCACGTTACCGACTGGGATTAACAAATGAGTTTGATTTCTACAAGAATTTTTCGGCATCGGTATTTATTCGTGCCGACCTCGGACATCTCCGTCCTGTTCCGATAACCGGTAACAGGTCGACACACGACAGGCGCAATGACTGGGCATGGGGTTACTGGTCACAGGAGAATCCTGACGCTCAGTTTCAGAAAAACGACTATCCTGATAATACCTCAAGGTTCGGAGGCGGAATCCAGCCTTACATTTCAACAGGATTTATAAGGCTTCAGGATTTGAGTATAGCTTATAATGTGCCTCAGGATAAATTACAGAGGGTATTGCCTTTGCAGAGTTTACGTATATTGCTTACCGGTCGTAACCTGTTTACAATAACTGACTGGATTGGCTTTGATCCTGAAAGCGGGAATACTCCGATGCCCAAAACTCTTACTCTGGGTGTAGATATATCGTTATAATTTTAAAACGGAAAAAATAAATTTACTATGAAAAAAATAATATATAATACGATGAACCGGACAATAAGAGTATTGTTGGTTTTTGTCACACTTATTCTTCTTCAGTTGTCATGTACAGAAGAATTTCTGGAGCCGGAACCACTCTCTTTCTTTGCTCCCGAGAATGTTTACGTCAATGAAGCAGGTTTCAGATCCGGACTTGTTACGGTAAGAAAGGATGTTAAGACAGATTTTTACGGCAACAGAAATAATGTGCAGTTAGAGTATGCAACTTCCGACTATGGTTATGGCATAGGATTTACGGACTGGACAAACATCACTCCGTCATCAGGGACATATTTCCCTATATTGCCTTATTTTACAAGAGTTTACGGGTATATCAAAAATACCAATGTGATTATTTCAAGGATAGATGATATTGAATGGGAAGATCAGGATGTCAGGGATGAGATTCTTGGAACAGCTCTGTTCTACCGTTCGTGGTGGTACTACAGGCTTATTACCACTTATGGTGATGTTCCTTTTATAGGTTATGAGTTAAGGGGTCCGAAGCTTGACTTCTATACCCACAGCAGGTGGACTATACTTGAGAAACTGATTGAAGATATAAAGTTTGCTTCCGAGTCACTTCCCGAAACATCTAATCCGGGAGATGTCAATAAATATGTTGCTTTGCACTTTCTTTCCAAGCTATATCTGGCAAATTCACAGTTTGACCAGGCTATTGCCACTGCTACCGAGGTTATTAACGGACCTTATGAACTGATGACCGAGAGATTTGGTTCGGATGCTGATGATCCTGAACTTAATGTTCTCTGGGATCTTCACAGGCCTGAGAACAAATCAATTCCGACTAATAAAGAGTCCATCTGGACTGTAATTGACAGGGTTGATGCTCCCGACAATGCCAAAACTTTCTCATATTCAATGCGCGGATATCATGCCCAGTGGTGGTATACAAGGGTTGTCGACAGCGAAGGCAAACAGGGTATGGTAACTTCAGGACCGCAGTATTATGCTCTGGGTAGGGCCAATGCTGACGTCTACATGTCACCTTGGTATGGTTATTATCTTTGGAATGAATTCGGATATACCTGGAAAAATACACCTGACCTGAGAAGATCTGATGCCAACTGGTGGGATTCTCATGAAATATTGTACAATAATCCTAAATCTGTTGACTATGGCAAGCCTGTTAATTTTGCTGTTCAGGCCAATGCTTATGATACACTGAGATTGTGGCCGATGCCTTACCATAAGACATTCTATCCGCATGCACCTGATTATACCGGGACTCCTTTAGGTGGTAACGGAGACTCATACATCTTCCGTTTGGCCGAGGCCTATTTGATAAGAGCTGAGGCTTATTTCTGGAAAGGGGATAAAGGACTTGCAGCAAATGATATTAATGTCATAAGAAACAGGGCACAGGCTGTCCCGGTCGTTGCTGCTGATATTGATATTAATTTTATTGCTGACGAACGTATCAGGGAATTGTTTATGGAGGAGTTCCGTCATTCGGAACTTGTAAGAATTGCCAACATAATGGCCAGGGCCGGTATCGGCGGTTATAGTCTGGATAATATGCATGAAAAGAACTGGTGGTACGACAGAGTAGTTGAATATAACACTTACCTGAAATTAGGTCAGATTGGTCCGGCTACCCATAAAACTGAACCAAAGTATATATACTGGCCAATTGATGTTTCTGTTATAACAACGAATACTATGGGTGTTATAAATCAGAACAGGGGATTTGAAGGTGACCAGTATAATGAACCGCCACTTACAACAATCGAGGAGGAACCGGAAGAGTAGTGATGATTTAAACAGGTAAATATTTATTTTATTTATCTGTGGCAGAAGGCTGTCTTAATAAAGTGTACATGTTGTATCCGGAGTGAAAAACAGGCTGTGATTAGAATAGTTTGTATTGATTCCGGTAATAAAAGGATTACACTGTAAGAATTTAAGACAGCCTTTTTTATCCTGCATAATATCTCTGCTTTAGATGAAAAATATATTTGCCTTCTTTGATTGTTGCATATAAAATGCTTACATAATCTACCGGTATGATAGATGTAAAAAATCCTGATCTGTCTTCCGGAATGAATTCATAAAAATCCAATGTTTTTTGTATTTTTAAGGTGTTACATTTAGTATTTATTTTACAGGTAAAGCAGCTATATCTCCAAAGTAATAAGATGTAATATAAATTTATTATTCACTTAATTAATAAGGGATTAGTAGTTAAAACCTGAGTTTGTTAATTAACATTACAAAATTTTAATATGAGAAGATTTTTTTTTATTAACCTGATCGCATTTATACTGGTGATATTTTGCTCATCTGTATATGCCTCAGGCAGCCGGTATACTGAATCAAACGGATGGAAAGCCGGGGTTGCCAAAGTGGTAATTACTCCTCAGGAGCCGATATGGATGGCTGGTTACGGTGCCCGTGATCACAGGTCAGAGGGTGTTCTGGTTGACCTATGGGCCAAAGCGCTGGCTCTGGAGGATGCTGAAGGCAACAGGGCTGTGTTGGTCACCACAGATCTTATCGGTTTCAGAGGAAGTTACATGTCGGGCCGCATCAGAGAGAATCTGAGAAATAAATACGGACTTGCAGACCAGCAGGTTATCCTTAGCAGTTCTCATACACATACGGGACCGGAGCTGATGAGAGCGCCTGAAGATTATATAGGCAGGGAAGATCCGTCAGGTCCTTATTCTCCAAAAGAGAGGGATATTATTATTAAGTATTCAGAACAGCTTGAAGATAAAATTGTAGCAATCGTGGGAGAGGCTCTGGAATCACTGGGACCTGCATATCTCTTTTCAGGACAGGGTGTTGCGCGCTTCGCAGTAAACCGGCGTAACCACAGGTCAAAAACTACAGTTAATGAATTGTCGACAGAACTTGACGGCCCTGTTGATCACTCTGTGCCCGTTATTAAGGTGCAAAAGAGTTCGGGCGATCTGCTTGCAGTTGTTTTCGGATATGCATGCCATACCACAACCCTCAGCTTTTATAAATTCTCAGGCGATTATGCAGGATTTGCCCAGATTGATCTGGAAGAGACATATCCCGGAGCTGTTGCAATGTTTTTTGCAGGAACCGGAGCGGATCAGAATCCTCTTCCGAGGAGGACTGTGTCATATGCCATGCAGTATGGTAAAACGCTTGCTGCTTCAGTGGAGGCTGTTGTAAGCGAACCTATGAAAGAGCTTTCACCTGCATTATCTGTTGCATATTCAAAAATTGATCTTGGCTTTAATGAACCTCCGCCAACAAAGGCTGAATTGCTGAAAGAGATTGAGGCATCTAAGAATTATCCGGGTAATGCCAAAAATTTCCTGGCAAGGATTGAGAGGGGAGAATCTCTTCCTGAATCTTATGCCTATCCTTTGCAATTCTGGAGAATTGGCGAACAAAATATGGCAATTATGTCTGGTGAGGTTGTTGTTGATTATGCCATAAAGTTAAAGCAGATCTTCGGGCCTGATATTTTTGTCATGGCCTATGCCAACGAGGGAATGGGCTATATCCCCTCTGCAAGAGTTTGGTCTGAAGGTGGATATGAGGCTGAAAATGCTCCCGGTTATGCTGCAAAGTGGGCTCCCGATGTTGAGATGAAGATAATTCTTGAACTGATTAAACTGGCCGGGCAGACAGGTGTAATGCAATTTTGAAATACCTGAAGTTTTTGACTGGCAGACGAAAGTTTGTAGCCCGCTTCAACTTTTTGTGTACCTCGACCGGGAAACGGAAGGAGGAATAATTTAAAAAATTTTAAATACATAAACTCATGAAAAAAGTAATTCCGTTTTTATTGATTTCATTTTTTGTTGTCTCTTTTTGTAATATTACAAATGCAGCCGGAGGTTGGAAAGCCGGGGTTGCCAAAGTGGCAATAACTCCTGAAGAACCTGTATGGATGGCCGGATATGCATCCCGTAACCGTCCGTCTGAAGGGGTTTTGGTTGATATCTGGGCTAAAGCCCTGGCTCTTGAAGATGACAAGGGCAATAAAGCTGTGCTTATCACAACTGATATGATCGGGATCAGGGGTGCGTATATGGCAGAACGTATTCGGACAAGACTGAGAACGAAATACGGACTTTCAGATGCCCAGGTCATTTTAAGCAGTTCTCATACCCATACCGGTCCGGAACTTATGGGTGACCCGGCCGACTATCTTGATGATCCCACCCTGACAGGCCAGCATTCGCCGGAGCAGAGGGAAAAAACCAGAAAATATACTGAAAGGCTTGAAAGCCAGATTGTTGATATCACAGGGCAAGCGCTTAGTTCAATGCAGCCTGTAAAACTGTATTCCGGACAGGGAGTGACCCGTTTTGCAGTGAACCGTCGTAATCATCGTGCCAAAACAACTGTAAATGAGTTGACACAGGCATTGGAAGGACCGGTTGATCACTCTGTGCCTGTAATAAAAGTGGAGAAGAATTCAGGTGAATTGCTGGCTGTGGTTTTTGGCTATGCCTGTCATAATACAACAATCGGGATCTATCAGTTCTCAGGCGATTATGCAGGATTTGCCCAGATTGAGCTCGAAAAGGAATATCCGGGTGCTACTGCTTTGTATTTTGCAGGTACGGGAGCTGACCAGAATCCTCTGCCGAGAGGAACTGTATCTTATGCCAGACAGTACGGAAAATCGCTTGCTGCTGCTGTTGAAGCTGTTGTAAGCGAGCCTATGAAAGAATTGTCGCCCGAACTGTCAACTGCCTGGTCCAAGGTTGACCTCGGGTATGCCAATCCGGTACCCACACAGGAAGAGCTGGAGAAGATGATCAGTGAACGATCTGTTCCGGATTACCTGCTTTACAGAGCAAAGGTTTATCTGCAGCAACTGAAGCAGGGGAAAAAATTGCCTCAGACATATGCTTATCCTGTTCAGTTCTGGAAAATAGGAGAACAGAATATGGTTATCCTGGGAAGTGAAGTGGTGGTTGATTATGCTGTCAGGCTGAAACAGATTTTCGGCAGGGATCTTTTTGTAATGGCTTATGCCAATGAGGTAATTGGATATATACCTTCAACAAGAGTATTAAGCGAAGGAGATTATGAAGGGACAAGATCATTTGTTTTTACAACTCCATGGGCTCCGGATATAGAGATGAAGATCATACTTGAAGTTCTTAAGGTTGCCGGGCAGGCTGGTGTAAAGCCTCAGATTGCCGCAATATCTGAATGATTTAAGGAATTAGTTTGTTTAATCATGAGAATTCTTCGAGGCTTTGCCCGGGAGTAGTTCCTTAAATTTCATCTTATGCAACTGTAATTAATCTTACTATATAAAGTTTAGGGTTAAAACTGTATCAAATCTTACCAGCCAAAAATGAAAAAAAGAAGACCTGATTATCAAAACTCAGGATATACTTCACGACGAAGATTTCTGGGTAATATTTCCATGGCTGGCACAGGCTTGTTTTTAGGATTACCGGGAGTCCGTAACATAGAAGGTACAGAAGTTGTTTTTCCTGTAGAAGAACTACTGCACGACTGGTCTGACTGGGAAAATTACAGGAATAAAATAAATCATCCCTGTCTGACGATAAAGCCCGCAGATATATTAAATTCTCAGGAAAATATCAAAAATTACAAATGGGCTTCAGACTACGCCGCAGAAGTTGAACAGAACGCCGGGAGGTATTTTTATTTGATGGATGATGAGTTTATTGCCGGGATGATAGAGGAGACTACTCCCGGTCATCCGCGGATGACTCCGTGTCCGGCCTGCCGCGACCAGGGTAAGCCTGTTCATCCCCACGGTTTGTGGTCATGGGAGCCGGAAAGACCGGACGAACTGAAATGCACTGTATGTAATACGGTATTTCCTGACGATAGATATCCTGAGTCAATTACTTTCAATACAAAATGGGGTAAACCGCAGACAATATCTTATTATGGCGGGGATACTTTTACCCTTTTTGGTTATAAGCAGGGAAGACCTTCATTCACCGGTAACATAAGATCCCGGAAGGTGCAGTGGATGGCTGATTATTGCAGGAAGCGTCATCGGGGGTGCCACCGTGGCCATCGGCTTCGCCAACTACTTTGCCGGGCTGTTCGGCACGGCGGTGCTTCCCGTGGCCTGGGGAGCGCTGCTCATCTGCGGGGTCATCGTGGTGGCCGGCATCCAGGAGACGGCATTTTTCACCATCATCATCACCCTCATCGAGACCGCCGGGCTGGTCATCATCATGGCCATCGGGTTGCCCCATCTCGGCAATCCCGCCGACTACGTCCAGATGGCCCAGGGTATAGAGGGGGTGCTCAAAGCGGGCGTTCTCATCTTTTTCAGCTACCTGGGATTTGAGAGCATCACCCGGCTGGCGGAGGAAACAGAGCAGCCCCGGAAAAACATCCCCCGGGCCATTTTGCTGTCCATTGCCATCACCACCGTGGTATACATTCTGGTGGGCATCGCCGCCGTGAGCGTGGTGCCCCCTGCCCAGCTGGCGGAATCCAGGTCTCCGCTGGCAGAAATCGCCGAGACCTGGCTGGGACAGAAAAGCTTCCTGCTGCTTTCCCTCATTGCCCTTCTGTCCACCTTCAACACCGTGCTGGTGATGCTGCTGAGTGCCTCCCGACTGGTGTACGGCATCGCCGATGAGAACGCTCTGCCCGCCATCTTCTGCACGGTGTCCGCCAGGACCAGAACCCCCTGGGTGGCCACCAGCGCGGTCACCGCAGGGGCGCTGCTGTTTCTGTCGCTGGGAGACGTGGAGGTGGTGGCCAACCTGACCAATTTCACCATTTTCGCGGTGTTTATCGCGGTCAACTCCGCCCTGATCTATTTCCGGCTCAACCGCCCCACCCGGGAGGGCTTCCGGGTGCCCGGCTCCCTGGGGAGAGTGCCCGTGATCCCGGTGCTGGGCATCCTGGCCTCCGTCTTCATGATAGCCAACCTTTCGCCGGAGGTGCTACTGCTGGGCGGCGGCCTCATCGTCGTGGGCCTGCTGGTTCAGCTGGCCATGGACCGCCAAAAAAACAAAATATTTTAGTGCGCCCCTCGGTTGTCCTTACCAATGGCCCTCATCGATGTGCTGCTTAATGCGGTGAACGACCCCATCTCCTACTCCGTCATCTTTTTTATTTACGTGGTGCTGGCCGCCGTCATTCTCCCCATACCCGTGGAAATCGGGCTGTTCAATCCCTCCGTCAGCCCGGCGATACTGGTGGGCATCATGGCCCTGGGCAAGGGGGTAGGGGCCTTGGTGGTGTTCGAAATAGGCTACCGGGCACGGCGGTTTCTCAAACGGGTGAGCAGCGCCGGCCCCCTGACCAGAAAAATCGTGGGGGCCTCAGAGAGCTTCGTCCGGCGCTACGGTCACCTGGGCCTGTTCATCATCATGAGCATTCCGCTGATGGTGGATTCCGTGTCCCTGTATCTGTTCTCCCTGCTCAACCCCTACGAGGAGGACACCGCACTCCGGGAGAGTACCTTCGTGCTCATCAATGTGGGGGCGGGAGCGGTGCGAGGGGCTATCATTCTGGCCGTGTTCTACTGGGCGAGAATCAAGCTGGTGTAGGTGGCGGGCAAAAGCAGCAGTTAAAAACCGCCGGCACATTCAGTATACATGATTGAGCGGGAAAAAATAGGGGAACTGCTGAGCCAGTACGACCTGGATAACCTGACCATAGGAGCGGTGGCCTCCCACTCCGCCCTGGATACCTTCGACGGGGCCGCCGAGGAGGGGTTTCCCACGCTGGCCGTATG
>ENA-OSEO01001789-OSEO01001789.1-sediment-metagenome-genome-assembly--contig:-NODE-1789-length-35471-cov-4.537294_pt1 | contig 35471 bp, 37 predicted proteins | sample MGYA00237883_ERZ534232 | MGnify/ENA metagenome assembly ERZ534232 | reverse complement strand
TGTAGTTGGCCAGGGCCATGCTCAGGTCCATGCCCTGCTGACCCAGACCCACGGCCAGTCCGCCCAGGATGTTGACCAGGGTGATAATTATGCCGGCTATGGCGTCGCCCCGGACGAACTTGGCCGCGCCGTCCATGGCCCCGTAGAAGTCGGCCTCCCGGGCGATCAGATCCCGGCGTTTGCGAGCCTCGCCCTCGCCGATCAGGCCGGCGTTGAGGTCGGCGTCGATGGCCATCTGCTTGCCGGGCATGGCGTCCAGGGTGAAGCGGGCGGCCACCTCGGCGATGCGCTCCGCGCCCTTGGTAATGACCACGAAATTGACGATGACCAGGATCAGGAAGACGACCAGGCCGACGAAGTAGTTGCCCCCGACCACGAACTGGCCGAAGGACTTGATCACCCGGCCGGCGGCCAGGGTGCCCTCGTGGCCGTGGAGCAGGATCAGCCGGGTCGAGGCCACGTTGAGGGCCAGCCGGTAGAGGGTGGTCAGGAGCAACAGTCCGGGGAAGATGGACAGGTCCAGGGGCTTCAGGGTGTAGATCGAGGTCAGGAGCACGACCACGGCGAAGGTGATGTTGAAGGCTAAGAGCACGTCCAGCAGGCTGGTCGGCAGGGGGATGACCATGATCAGCAGAATGCCGACCACGCCCACGGCCAGGCTGATCTCGCTGCCGCCGCTCAGGCGGGCGGTGAACCGGCGGGCTGGGCGCTGCGTTGTCGCGGGCTGAGCCACGCTTCTCCCCTCCCCGGCCTAGGCGGCCCCCCGGGCCGCCTTCCCGCCCTTGAGCGAGTAAACGTAAGCCAGCAGTTGGGCCACGGCCTGATAGAGCTCCACCGGGATGATCCGCCCCACCTCCAGCTTGAACAGGGACTGGGCCAGGGGCTTGTTCTCGACGATGGGCACGCCGTAGGCCTCGGCTAATTGCTTGATCCTCTCGGCCACCAGGCCGGCGCCCTTGGCCACCACCTGGGGCGCCTCCATCTCGCCGCTGACGTACTTCAGGGCCACGGCCAGGTGGGTCGGGTTGGTCACGACCACGTCGGCCTCGGGCACGGCCTCCATCATCCGCTGGCTGGCCAGCTTGCGCTGGATGGAGCGGATGCGTGACTTGACCAGGGGGTCGCCCTCGCGCTGCTTGAACTCGTCCTTGATGTCCTGCTTGGACATCCTCAGGTTCTTCTCGTACTGCCACTTCTGGTAAGCGTAGTCGAGGACGGCCAGGATCAGGATGGCCAGGCAGCAGCGCAGGAAGACTTTGAAGGCCACCTGGAGGATGAAGATGAGGATCTGGATCGGGGCCAGGTTGACCAGGGCCGGCAGGTGGTCCCACTCGCCCTTGAGGGTCAGGTAGGCGATGTAGCCGATGATGACCAGCTTCATCAAGTTCTTGGCCGCCTCAAAAATGGTCCGGATCGAGAAGAGGTTCTTGAGCCCCTTCATGGGGTTGATCTTCTCGAACTTGGGCTTGAGCGGCTCGACGGTGAACAGGCCCCCGATCTGGATGTAGTTGGTCAGCACGGCCACGAAGGTGACCACCAGCATGACCGGCAGGACCACGCTGGCCAGGGTCATGGCCGCCCGGTGGAACAGGAGGGTGCCGTCGCCGCTGCCCAGCCTGAGCAGGCCAGCCTGGCTCAGGGTCTGGCTCATCAGGCCGGTCATCTGGGTGTAGATGGTCGAGGCGGTCAGGGAGAGCGTGGCCAGGCCGGCCAGGAGCACGGCCACCGAGGGGATCTCCCTGGACTTGGCCACGTTGCCCTTCTTGCGGGCGTCGCGCCGTCGCTTGGGGGTTGCCTTTTCGGTCTTATCCTGGGAGCCGCTGTCGGGCACTCTCTAACCGCCTCCCAAATGGCGGACCGTCCGGTTGAGCAGGACCCCCAGGTCCCGGCCCACGAAACCGCTCATGTACCCGCCCAGGAGGGTCAGGCAGAAGCCGAAGAAGAAGAGGCCGACGCTGATGGTCAGGGGGAAGCTCATCAGCAGGACGTTGATCTGGGGCACGGCCTTGGCCACGATGCCCATGGCCGTGTGGGTCAGGAGCAGGGCGGCCACGGCCGGGGCCACCAGCTTGATACCCAGGGCGAAGAGCTGGAGGACCAGGCCTATAATTTGCTTCAATAAATCAGTGGTAAGATTGATTATTCCAGGTCTGATTGTTTCAACGCTCCTGGCCAAGGCGGTGATGAGGAGGTGGTGCCCGTCCAGGGCCAGGAAGAGGAGCACGGCGATGAGGTAGGCCAGCTGGGCCACGATGGAGACCTGGGCTCCGGACTGAGGGTCGATGACGTTGACGATGCCGAAGCCCAGCTGAAAGCCGACCAGCTGCCCGCCTAACTGAATTCCGGCCAGGATGATGTGGATGGTCAGGCCCAGGCAGAGGGCCAGGATCATCTCGGCCAGGACGACCAGGCCGAAGTCCAGGATGTGCTGGGGCAGAGGCCAGTTCTGGGCCTTGGCCGCGGGATAGAGCAGGAAGGCCATGAGCATGGTCAGGCCGGCCTTGGCCAGGAGGGGCCAGTTGCGCGAGCCGAAGAAGGGAATGATGAACAGGACCGCCGAGCAGCGCACCACCAAGAGGAGGAAGACGCGGATCGAATTTGAATCGAAGCCCAGGAAGTCCATGGCCGCCTAACGGATGTACATGGGAATGTTGTTGATCAGGTTGGTGGTGTAGTTGACGATCTTGGTCAGAATCCAGGGCGCGAAAATGACCAGGGCCGTGAACACGGCCAGGATCTTGGGGACAAAGGTCAGGGTCATCTCCTGGATCTGGGTGACGGCCTGGAAGAGGCCGATCACCAGGCCGACCACCAGGCCGATGCCCAGCATGGGCAGGGCCAGGAGCAAGGTCAGCTCCACCGCTCCCCTGGCGAATCCGACCACGAAATCAGGCGTCACAATCCCTCCTCAGACAAAGCTCTTGACCAGTGAGCCCACCACCAGGTGCCAGCCGTCCACCAGGACGAAGAGCATCAGCTTGAACGGCAGGGAAACCATCACCGGCGGCAGCATCATCATGCCCATGGACAGCAGGACGCTGGCCACGACCATGTCGATGATCAGAAAGGGCACGTAGAGGAGGAAGCCGATCTCAAAGGCCGTCTTGAGCTCGGAGATGACGAAGGCCGGGATGAGGGTCAGGGTCGGCACGTCCTCGGGGTTCCTGGGCCGCTGGCCGCCGCTGACCTTGACCAGGAGGGCCAGGTCCTTCTCCCTGGTCTGCTTGAACATGAAGGCTCGGACCGGCTTCTGGGCCCGGCTCAAGGCCTCGTTCCGGGTGATCTCCTCTTTCAGATAGGGTTTCAGGGCCGTGGAGTGGACCTCGGAGAAGACCGGGGCCATGATGTAAAAGGTCAGGAACAGGGCCAGGGAGATGATGATCTGGTTGGGCGGCATCTGCTGGGTGCCAACGGCTTGACGCAGAAAGCCAAAGACGACCACCAGCCTGGTAAAGGAGGTCATCATCACCAGGATGGCCGGGGCCAGGGAGAGAATGGTCAGGAGAATGACGATCTGAAGCAGGATGGAGATCTGGTCGGGCTGGGTGTAGCGGCCCAGGTCAAGGTTGAGGCCAGGCAGCTCGACCGGCCCCTCCTGGGCCAGAGCCGCTCCGGCGGAGAGGCTCAGGAGGAGCCCGGCCAGGAGAACCAGGCCCGGCCAGCCCAAGAGGAGCCGCCGCCTCATGTCCCCGACTCCTGGCCCGACCGGCCGGTCAGGCGCTTGAGCAGGCCCCGGAAATCGCCCGGCCGGCTGGGGTTGGACCTCTTGAGCCTGGCCAGGAAGGCCTCGTCCTCGATGCGGCTCAGGAGGTTGATGTTGGCCTCGGTCACGCCCAGGAGGAGCACCTCATCAGCCACCCGGACCAGGGCCAGGACCTTCTTGGGGCCCAGGGGGTACTGGGCCAGGACGGCCAGCTCGCCGCCGGCCAGGGCCAGCGGCCCGCCGGTCCGGGACATGAAGCGCCTCAACAGCCAGACCGCCCCGATGAGCAGGCCCAGGATGAGGCCCAGCACGCCGAACATCTTCAGGGTGGCCGCGGTCAGATCGTAGTCCACCGGCTCTAGCCCAGGGTCTTGACCCGCTCGATGGGGCTGATGATGTCGGTCAGGCGGACGCCGAACTTCTCGTTGACCACCACCACCTCGCCCCGGGCGATCAGCTTGCCGTTGACCAGTATCTCCATGGGCTCTCCGGCCAGCTTGGTCAGTTCGATGACCGAGCCCTGGCCCAGTTGGAGGAGGTCGTTGACCAGCATGTTGGTCCGGCCCAACTCCACCGAGACCTCGAGGGGAATGTCGAGGATGAACTCCAGGTCAGGCGACTTCTTCTTTGCCGGGGCTTCCTTGACCGCACCGGGATCGGGCACGCTCAGATCGCCCAAATCATCGGCGTTGTCCTGCCACTCTTCGGCCATGATCTCCTACCTCGCTGTCTCGTAAGTGATCCGCTTCATAACCTTGAAGGCCTGATTGCCCTCGATGGTCCCGGGCACGCCCCTGAACTTGGGCACGCCTTCGACAAAGGCAATGATCGGATCGGCCACGTTCTGGTTGAGTGGAATGACGTCGCCCTCCTTGAGCTGAAGGAGGTCCCGCCCGGTGATGGTCGTGCGGCCCAGTTGCACGCTGATCCGGACCTCCGCCTCCCGGAGCTGGGACTTGAAGCGGCGCATCCATTCGTAGTCCACCTCGAGCTGATCGGACTGGAAGCCGGCGTAGAGCTTGTCGCGGATCGGCTCGATGGTCGAATAAGGAACGCACGCAATGATGGTGCCCGCGCCCTGCTCCATCTCCAGGTCGAACTTGATGACCAGGACCACGTCGGTGGGCGGCACGATTCCGGCGAACTGGGGGTTGATCTCGGAGCGGACGTAGATGAGGCTGATGTCGTGGACGGGCCGCCAGGCCTTCTCCAGGTCGGAGAGAGCCATCTCCACGACCCGCTTGGTCACCCGCTGCTCGATGGGGGTGAAATCGCGGCCCTCGATCTTGATGTCGCTCTTGCCGGCGCCGCCGAAGAAGGAGTCCACCAGGTTGAAGACCAGCCTGGTTTCGATGACCATGATGGCGTGGCCCCGCAGGGGCTCCATCCTGAAGATGTGCAGGGAGGTCGGCACCGGCAGGGAGCGCATGAACTCGCCGAACTTGATCATGTCCACCGAGGTCGTCGAGACGTCGACCACCTTGCGCAGGGCCCCGGAGATGGAGGTCCTGAACAGCCGGGCGAAGCGGTCGTTGATGATCTCCAGGGTGGGCATCCGGCCCCGGATGATCCGATCCTGGTTGGTCAGATCATAGGGGATGACCCCGTCCTGGTCGGCGATGTGGTCGGCTTCGACCTCGATCTCCCCGCCGGACATCCCTCGTAAAAGGGCATCGACCTCGTCCTGGGAGAGAATCTTGCTCATGGAAGTCCCCCTTCTATTGGATCACGAACTCGGTGAAATAGACCGTTGCCACCCGGCCCTTGGTCAGGAGCTGGTTGATCCGGTTCAGGAGCTCGCTCCTGAGTTTGAGCTTGCCCTCCATGCTGTTCACCTCGGCCAGGAGCTTGGAGGAGAGGAGAAGCAGGATCGTGTCCCTGAGCTGGGGGATCTTCTTCTCCACTTCGGCCTGGACCTCGGGCGAGCCCAGATCAAGGACCAGCTTGACCTTGAGATAGCGGTTGCCTAATGGATCGGCCAGGTTGACGATGAACGGATCCAGCGGATAGACCACCCCGGCCTCGCCCGGCTTCTGGCCGTCCTTGGCCTGGTCCTGGCCCCCGGCCGCCTGGCCCTGCTCGGTCGCGGCCGGCTGCGGCTTGGCCAGAAAGAACTTGTAGGCGAAAAACCCGCCGCCGCCCAGGACGACCAACCCCACGACCAGGATTATGATCAGCTTCAGGGGCGACTTCTTGGCAGGCGCTTCCTCCTCGCCCGTGGTTTCGGCAAGTTCTTCGTCCTTGGCCATCTGCCTCTCCTTTCAGTCCGGCCGGCCGGAGACTATTTCGATCCGGCCATTGTCGCTGTCGCCTTTCCCGGCCATCCGCCCTGGCTTTCATTCCAGCCAGTCGAAGACGACTTCGATCCGGCGGTTGCGGGCCCGTCCCTCGGGGGTCGAGTTGTCCGCGACGGGCTTGGTGTCGGACAGGGCGGCCACTCTGATCCGCCGCGGGTCGACGCCCTGTTGATCGACCAGGAAGCCCCTCACCGCCAGGGCCCGGGCCAGGGAGAGATCCCAGTTGCTGGCGAAGCGGCCGCCGGGCTTCAGGGGCGTGTTATCGGTGTGCCCTTCCACCGAGACGGGCCGATCCACCTGCTTGGCTATCTCGGCCACCCGCTCGAGGAGTTGCCGCGCCTCCGGCTTGAGCACGGCCTGGCCGAGGTCAAAAAGGGCCCTGGCCCCAAAGACCATGATTATCCCCCGCTCCGAGCGCTTGACCTCGATCTCCTTGGCCAGGTCGCCCAGGACGGCCGTCTGGAAGGCGTCCTGGGTGTCCAGGAGCACCTCCCGGAGGACCTCCTCGCTGGGCAGCCGATCCAGGGTCAGGCGGCCCAGCTCCTTGAGCTGGTCCTCGACCGACTCGATCTTGGCCCGGTCGGTCATCTCCAGGACGCCGCTGCCGGCGGTGAAGATCGAGAAGATCTTCTGGAGCCGATCCATGTCCATGCTCGACATGGACAGGAGCATGACGAAAAAGGTGAGCAGCAGGGTGACCAGATCCGAGAAGGTGAGCATCCAGCCGTTGGGGTCCACGCCCACTACTTCGGCCTTTTGCCGCTTGGCCATGCCTCAGCGCCCCCCCCGCTCGATGATGTCAAAGGTGAAGCCCTTGTATCGCGTCTGGCCCGGGCTCTCCAAAAGCTTGAGCTCCTCCACCCGGCTGGCCGCCCTCTCGTCCAGCCTGATCTCGACCCGGTGATTCAGGGCCCGGTTGGCGGCGGTGGTGTTGGGCCTGAGCGGCCGGTTGGGCCCGTAGCCGAACGCTGACAGCCGCCTGCCAGCCACCCCGCTGGCCTCCAGGTACTTGAGCACGGACAGGGCCCGCAGGCCGGACAGGGCCCAGTTGTTGGTCGCCGGAGCACCGGGCTGCGGCGGAATGTCATCGGTGTGGCCTTCCACGGACACGGGGTAGGCGCTCGACTGGATGATAGCGGCCAGGCCGGACAGGAAGCTCATCGCCTCGGGTTTGAGCTCGAGGCTCTCGGGTTCGAAGAGCAGTTCGCGATTGATGATCACGGTCCTGACCCCGGGCTCGGATAACAGCTCGATCTTGTCGCTGCCCGGCGTATTCAAGGCCAGCTTCCTGATCTCCTGGAAGTCAGAGGCCAGGGGCGTCAGCGGCGGCGTCTTCTCGGGCGTGGCCCCCAGCGAGCCGAAGAAGGGGCTCGAGCCGCCGGGCAGGAAGCCGAAGGTGGAGTAGATCGACTCCAGGACCGCCTCCTTCTTTTTCTCCTCCACCCGCGACATGGAGACCATCATGATGAAGAAGGCCAGCATCAGGATCATCAGCGACAGAAACAAGACGATGGTCTTGTCGCTCTCGGGGGCCTCCGCCGCGGCTTTCCTCCTGGCCAAACCAAAGCCCCCTAGCTGAAGGACGAGTGCCGCTGGTCCGGCGGGATGAAGGAGTGAAGCCGCTGCTCCAGGATGCGGGGGTTGTCGCCCCGGGCGATGGACAGGATGCCGTTGAGGATCATCTCCTTGACCATCACCTCCTCCTGGGAGCGCTTTCTCAGCTTGCCGGCCATGGGCAGGAAAAGAACGTTGGCCGCCAGAGCCCCGTAAAACGTGGTTATCAGGGCCACGGCCATGGCCGGACCGATGGCCGAGGGGTCCTCCATGGACTGGAGCATCTGGACCAGACCGATGAGGGTCCCGATCATGCCCAGGGCCGGAGCGAAGGTGCCCATGGTCTGGAAGATGTCGGCCCCCAGCTTGTGCCTGGTCTCGACGTAGTCGATCTCGGTCTGGAGGATCTCCTCGATGGCCTGGGGCTCCAGCCCGTCCACGGTGAGCTGGAGGCCCTTGCGCAGAAAATCGTCGCCGGCCGCCTCGACCGAGCTCTCCAGGGCCAGTATGCCCTCCCGGCGGGCCCGGGTGGCGTACTCGACGAAGTTGGAGACCAGTTCTGGCGCCGAGGTGGCCTTGCTGAAGAGGACCTTCATCCCGACCTTGATGACCCCGATCACGTCGCCCAAGGGATAGTTGACCATGGTCGCGCCCAGGGTGCCGCCGCCCACGATCATGATCGAGGGCAGGTTGATGAAGGCGCCCAGGCCGCCGCCGGTCATGATCGAGAGGAGCACCAGGGAGAAGGCGGAGACGACTCCCAAGACAGTGGCTAGATCCATTGAACCCCCGCGTAACTGTCACCGGCTTCTGGGCCGGTTATGAAGCAAGGCCCATGCCAGCCGGTCTTAGACATGTTTGGCAATTTTATCAACATCATAGCTAGGAAGACTTGCCCTGGTCCGGGCGGCCGTCCGACGCAGCTCTAGACTGACCTAACAGCCCGCTTTAACTGTAACTCTAGCCTTCAATCGCGTCAAAGCAAAACCTTGGCCGTCATAAAAGTGGCGCCCGGCCCCGTTAAGGGGCCGGGCCAGGCAGGGGGGTGGTGAGGCGGGCCTAGCGTCTGATGTTCATCAACTCGGCCAGGAGCTGGTCCGAGGTGGAGATTACCTTGGAGTTGGCCTGGAAGCTCCGCTGGGCGACGATCATCTGGACGAACTCCTCGGCCAGATCGACGTTGGATTCCTCGATGGCGTTGCCGAAGATCGAGCCGTTGCCGCCCTCCTCGGCGATGTTGAGGACCGGTTCGCCCGAGTCCCGGGTCTCACTCAGGAGGGTGCCGCCCTCGCGCTGGAGGCCCTGCTCGTTCTGGAAGCGGGCCAGAGCCACCTGGGCCAGGGATATCTTTTCGCCGTTGGAGTATATGCCGCTGATGACGCCCTGGAGGTTGACCTGAAGGGACTCCAGGGAGCCGGGGGCGTAGCCGTCCTGGCCGACGTAGTAGGAGACGTAGGAGTTGCCGTTCTGGCTGGTCGCCCCGTAGGAGCCGGTCGGGCTGAAATCGATGGCCACCGTCTGGGTGACGCCGGTGATGAAGCTGAAGTCGGCCGAGCCGGGGTCGCCGCTGGTCAGGGCCCCGGCCGAACTGAAGGTCAGGGTGCCCATCTGCGTGCCCGCGGTGGAGTCGCTGGACACGGCGAACCACTGCCACTCGTTCTCATCCGTCTTGCGGAAGTAGTAGTTGATCGCGTGGGGGTTGCCCTGACCGTCGTAGATGTTGATCGAGGTGGTGTAGTCGTAGGTCGAGCTGTCGGAACTGCTGAAGGCGCTGCCACTGGTGGCCCCGGTCCGGTCGAAGTTGAGGCCGTCGGTCACGGTCGGGTCGGTGGTGTTGTCTGTGGTGACGTGGATGGACCAGTCGTCGCGGGCCGGCTCGATCCTGATGGCCACCCCGGTGGTGGTGCTGACGATGCTGACCGTCCCGGAGTGGGCGGCCGCGCCCAGGGCGGTGGAGATGAGACTGGCCGCCTCGGAGACGTCGGTCGGATTGGAGATGGCTACGTTGATCATTTCGTCGGCCATGCTGAAGGTGAACGAGGCCGCGGCGCCGCTGTTGATGATCACGTCCCGATCGGTGAAGGAGTCGCTCTGGAGGTAGTAGTCGTTGGCCGTTTCGTTGGGGTTGAGGTTGAGGGAGAAGAAGACCTCGGAAGTGGCCTCGCCGTCCAGGCGGGTGTTGGCCACCTGGACGTTGCCGTAGGCCCCCCTGGCCCCGGTGGTCTGGTCGATGGTCCAGCCCTGGAGGATGTAGCCGGCCGGATTGGTGACGTAGCCGTTGCGGTCCAGGTCGAAGTTGCCGGCCCGGGTGTAGTAGGCCCCTGTGGTGGTGGTCGAGCCGGTGCCCGAGCTCCGGTTCTGGAGGACGAAGAAGCCCTGGCCGTTGATGGCCATGTCCAGGTTCCGGGTCGAGTTCTGGATGGCTCCCTGGGTGAAGTCGCGCCAGATGGCCGACGTGGTCGCCCCCAGGCCGACCTGGTTGCCCGAGGTCCGGCTGGCGATGTTCTGGGCGATCAGGTCCTCGAAGACCGGCCGGGCCCTCTTGAATCCGGCCGTCTGGGAGTTGGCCAGGTTGTCGCCGATGACCGACATGGCCATGCCCGAGACGTTGATGCCGGTAATGCCCGAGTACAGGGATCTGAGCATCTTCTGTTCCCTCCTCTGCCCTCTGCCTAAAGGCTCGACCGCCTGAACCAGGTCGAGGCCTGGCGAACCGTGGCCGGCGAAACTTTGAAGCCGCTCGTGAGTCCGAGCGGGTTGCGTTGGGACTGCGTGGTAATGGTCGACGAGGAGTCCTGGTCCGTGGTCGAGGCCGAAGGCGTCAGGATCTCCAGGATGTCGCCCATCTCGACCTCGATGCGGTTGTCGATGGGCTGGCCTTCGTCGTCGGTCTGGCTGGGATCGTAGGGCCCGACCAGGAGCAGGGGGACGCCGTTCTCGTCGAACCTGATCCCGGTCACCTCGCCCTGGCAGGCGATAGACACATTGGTGATGAGATTATCATCGGCGTCGCGGACTTCCAGCCGGACGGTGTAGGCCCCGTCTTCCACCGCGTCGCCGTCGTCGTCCAGGCCGTCCCAGGTGTAGTCGTGAATGCCGCGGGTCTTCTGGCCCAGGCTGATGGTTCTGACCTGCTCGCCCTCGCTGTCGTATATCCTCATGGTCACCGTGGCCGTCTCGGTCAGGGCGATGCTGATCGGGGTGGCCTGGCCGTCGGCCACGGTGATCAGGTTGCCCACCGTCTGGATATGACGGCCGAGCAGGCTCATGGACTGAGCCGAGTTGATGGAAGACTGGTAGGCGGCGATGGTCGTCAGCAGCTCGTTGGTGTTGTACTGCTGCTCCAGCTGGCTGAAGGTGGCCAGCTGGGCCACGAACTGGTCGGCCTCCATGGGGTTGAGCGGGTCCTGGTTCTGGAGCTGCTCGATGAAGAGCATCAGGAAGTCGTCCTTGTCCAGGGTGTTGTCGGGCAGGCCCTCGTTGATTTCGGTCAGGTCCCAGGGCGGGCCGCTCTGTTCGCTGGCGTCGCTGGCCGTCAGGAAGCTGCTGGAGCCGGAAGAGGAACTGGTGGCGGCGGCCGTCTTGAGACCCGCGCTGGGCAGTGAGGAGGAGGCGGCCGCGGCCAGGGAAGGCAGGTAAGTGCTCCAGTTGGGGGCCGGCTTGACCCCCCGACTGGCCTTGACGGACTGGCCTGGTCCTGTGCTGCCGAAAAGTGACTGGATCATCTCCCTCTCCTAAGCGACCACGTAGAGACGGCTGCGCAGGATCAGCCGGCTGAGATCCACCTGAGCCTCGGCCTCCAGGCCCTCGATCTCGTCCCCGGTCCCGGAGCTACCCTGGCCGCCGCCCTGGTCCGACCCGGAGTCGCCGGAGGAGGCCTGGCGCTCGTCGTCGCGGACCAGGACCTCGAACTGGTCCAGGTTGAAGCCCTGTTCGGCCAGGGACTGCCTCAGCTCGGAGCTGTGCGCGCCCAGGATCTGCTGCACCTGGGGGTTGTCGGCCACCACCGTGGCCCTGACGCCGTGGCCCTCCACCTTGAGGTCGACGCGGAGCTGTCCCAGGTCGGGCGGCGAGAGCTGGAGCCGGACCGAGGACTGGCCGGTCCGGGCCATCACCACCAGGCGCTCGCTCAGCTGGGCCAGCAGGACCGAGGGCCGCATCCGGGCCGCCTGGGTGCTGGCGGCGGCCGTCCGGGACGAGGCCTCCAGGCCGCTTTTGACCGAGCTGAGGCTGACCTGCACGGCCGGCTTGGCCGCGGTCTGGACCCTGGGCGCGAGGGTCTCGGCCGCGGTGGTGGTTCTGATCTGGCGGAGCGCTTGGGCCACCTCGGCCCCCAGCCGGCTGGACCAGTCCAGCCCCTCGGCCGCCTGGGCCTTGGTCTGGCTGGGGGTCGGGCCGGTCTGGGTCAGGGTGGTCAGCGGCCCGGCCTTGGCCTGGCCGGCCTCGCCCTCGGTGTTGAGGCCCAGCCTGACCGCCAGCTTGGGGTCCAGCACCGGCCGCTGGCTCTCGGTCGAGACGGTCGAGCCGAAATCCAGGGACTGCTTGGCCTGGAGCTTGGCCTCCCTGAGGCGCTGGATCAGCTCGGTGTTGGTCAGGGTGGCCAGCTCCTGCCCCTGGCCGTTGACCACCTGGGCGCCCTCCAGCATCTGGGCCACCAGATCGGCCAGACGGCCCGACCTGGCCGCGCGGATGCCCTGATCGCCCTCGGCGGCCGCTTCCCGCAGCAGATTGACCAGCTCGGCGCCGGTCAGCTCCCCGGCCTCGTTGAGATGGCGCTGGACCAGTTTCTCCACCTGGGACTGGCTCAGGCCGGTCCTGACCAGGAGGCGGCGGACTAGTTGGGCGTCTTCGGAAGTGAGGCCGCGGTCCGAATCGACCACTTCGGCCAGGAGTCTGGCCAGGGACCTCAGGGGCACGCTGCCGTCGCCCAGCTCGCTGGAAATCCGATCCAACTCGGTCTGGTCAATGCCCAGCCTCTCCAGAAGGCCAAGCAACTGGGGCGTCAGGCCCGCCGGCAGCTGGCTGCCCAGATTGTCGGCCTCGCTCCGTCTCAGGCGCGCCACCGTCTCCAGGATGCTCCTCAGGCTGATGGAGCCGTCGTCGTCGGTGGCCGCCTGGAGGGTGTCCTGGATCTGCTGGTCGTTGAGGCCCAGTTCGCCGAGCACCTCCCTGACCTTTTCCGCCTGCTGGGGGGCCAGGATGACGTCCTCGGCCGACTGGCCGTAGCGCTCCACCTCCCGGCGCAAAGCCCCCACCGGCGCCTCCCAGGCGCCTTCGGAGGGCCGGGCCACTTCGGGCGCGGCTGAGTCGGCAAATCTTGCCTGGTTCTTCATGGCCTCGGCCCGGGCGGCGAATATCTGACCGAACAGGGTGGCCGAGGTCAGGCGAGCCTTGACCTGGCTGGATTGGGCCAGGTTGGCCATCATCTGCCCGATTTGGGGAACCTGAACCGCGGAATTCAAGACCGCCTCCTGCTCAAGTCTTGCCCCAGACCTTCGGCAAGGGGCGTGCCACGGGGGCACGGGCCGACTAAAGTACAACTATATTATCTGGTTACATGGATGGGAACCAGCCGGGTGATCCCGGCCGGCTGGGCAAGACTTACCGGCTCGTCGAATATTATCGGCCGGCTGGCGGGCTGACTTGAATTTTTTTCCACCGCAAGGGAAAGGTCACTCGTCCTTGGGCGCCTCCGAGAGCATCTCGCTCAGGCGCGAGGCCCGGGTCGGGTTGATGTTGGCCAGGATCTTGCCGGCGTCCCGGCCCCGCATCTGCCGGAAGATCTGGACCGCGATCTCGTCGTCCAGCTTCTCCATCACCGCGGCCGCGGCCTGGGGCTTCATGTTGCTGTAAACCCCGACCAGGTGCTTGAGCCGCTCGTTATGGCGCTTTTCCTCGGCGGCCATCTGGAGCTCGAACTCGGCCTTGAGCTTCTTGAGGGTCTCGATCTTCTGGTCCACGTCGGTCTGGAGGGCCTCCAGTTCGGTCCGGCGGCGCTCCAGGGCGACCTCCTGGGCGGCCAGGCTGCGCTTCTGCTCCTCGATGCCCCGCAGCAGTTCCAACTGGGCCGGGCTGAGCTTCTCGGCCCCGGCCTTGGTTTGAGCCGGCGCTTCGGTCTGGGGCGCCGAGGCCGGCTGGGCCGGCTGTTCCTTTCCGGGCTTGGCCGCCGCGGCCTGGGGGGCCTGGGCCGGTTGGGCGGCGGGCTGGGACGGGCCTGGTTTGGCCGCCTGGGCCGGGGGCTGGGGCTTCTCCTCGGCCGACTGGGCTTGAGCCGCTTCCGGCAGGAAGGCCCGGCCCAGCCAATCGCGGCTGAAGCTGAACCCGGCCACGGTCAGCTTGGCCGTGAGCAGGCCGATGACGGCGATCTGGAGCCAGAAGAGCCAGCCCGTTCCGGAACGTCTATTTTGAGCCACGCCTCGCCCCCTGTCGGCGGGTGAATCCCAGGATGGCGAACTCGTCCAGGAGCTTGGCCTGGCGCTGATTCTCCTCGGTCTCGTAACGCCGCCAGGCTTTCTCCTTGAGCCGCTCGACCATCTTCTTGTTCTGGCTGGCCTCGATCACGGCCCGGCGCTGGCGGGCCATGTCCTGCTGGCAGCGGGCCATGTCCCGCTGGGTTCGCTCGAGCTGGCGGCTGAGCCCGTCGAGGTACCAGCGCCTGAGGAGATAATCGCCCGCGGCCAGCCCCTCCTGGCCCAGCCGGGCCAGTTCCTCGAGCCCCTCCTGGCGGTTGCTCCTGAGATGCTGGATGACCCCCTTGAGGCTTATCTCCCGCCTCATCTCCCGGGCCAAGGCTAATTGGGCCAGCTCGAGCAAGCGCCGCCTCTGCTGCAGGAGGGCCTCTAAGGGAAAGTGGAAAGCCACGGCCTCAGGCCGCCTTGGCCAGCAGCGCGCCCAGCTCGGCCTGGGATTGCTCCAGGCTGACCCGCTCGAAGATGGGCTGGCGCAGGTAAGAGTTGAGGCCCTGGATCATCTTGAGGGCCTGGTCGATCTGCGGGTTGGAGCCCTTGACGTAGGCCCCGATGTTGATCAGGTCTTCGTTGCGGCGGAAGGTGGCCATGATCTGGAGGAACTGTCTGGCCAAGGCCAGCTGGCCCTCGGGGACGACGTCGATCATCAACCGGGAGACCGACTTGAGAACGTCGATGGCCGGGTAGTGGTTTTGCTCGGCCAGGTCCCGGGTCAGGACCACGTGGCCGTCCAGGATCGAGCGCATGGCGTCGGCCACCGGGTCGTTGAGGTCGTCGCCCTCAACCAGGACGGTGTAGATGCCGGTGATGGAGCCGCCGCTCTTGGCCGTGCCGGCCCGCTCCAGAATCTTGGGCATCTGGGCGAAGACCGAAGGGGTGTAGCCCTTGCTCGTGGGCGGCTCGCCCACGGCCAGGCCAACCTCGCGGCCGGCCATGGCCAGGCGGGTGATGGAGTCGATCATCAGGACCACGTCCAGGCCCTGATCCCGGAAAAACTCGGCCACGGCCGTGGCCAGGTGGGCGCCGCGCATGCGCACCAGGGGCGGCTGGTCCGAGGTGGCGGCCACGACCACGGCCCGGGCCAGGCCCTCTTGCCCGAGGCTGATCTCGATGAACTCCTTGACCTCGCGGCCGCGCTCGCCGATGAGCCCGACCACGGCCACGTCAGCCGCGGTGTTGCGGGCGATCATGCCCAGCATGGTCGACTTGCCCACCCCGGAACCGGAGAAGATGCCGATCCGCTGCCCCTTGCCCAGGGTCAGGAGGCCGTTGATCGCCCTGACCCCCACGTCCACCGGCTGGGTGATGCGGGGCCGGTCCAGGGGATTCATGGGCCGGCCATAGAGGGGGTAGAGCCGGGAGTACTCCAGGGGCCCGTGGCCGTCTATGGGCTGGCCCAGGCCGTCGACGACCCGGCCCAGGATGCCCTGGCCCACCTGGGCCACGGCCTGGCCGCCCTGGGGGGTGATCCTGGCCCCGGGCCTGATGCCCCGGGCGTCGCCGTGGGCCATGAGCAGGCTGTTGTCGTCCCTGAAGCCGACCACCTCGGCCCTGAGGCTGCCGGACTGATCCACGGTCTCGACCAGGCACATGGCCCCGGTGGGCAGCTCCAGGCCCTGGGCCTCGATGACCAGGCCGACCACCTCGATCACCCGGCCGTGGCGCCGGACCAGGCTGGCCTGCTCCAAGGCCTGGCGGTAGGGGGACAGATCAAGCCGCATCGGGCCCGCCCTTGAGCGCCTGCTCCATGACCTGATCCAGCGAGGCCAGCCGGGACTCGAGAGTCGACTCGATGGTTTCGCTCTCGCTCTCCACCAGGCAGCCGCCGAAGGGAACCTCCGCATCGGCCGCCAGCTCGATCCGCTGCAGCTCGGGCCGCTCGACCTTGAGCCGAGCCTTGTAGTCCTCGACCAGCTCCAGGTCCTGGGGGTTGACCCTGATCTTCAGTCTGACCGGCCGGCTGAGGCCCTCGACCGCCTCCTTGATCAGATTGACCACCAGCCGCGGGTCGGTCTTTATCTCCCGGGCCGCGATCTTGGAGGCAGCCAGGACCACCAGGCCGACGACCTCCTCCTCCACCTCGGCCAGGGTCTCGGCCCGGAGGCGATCCAGCTCCTGAACCAGGGCCAGGAGCCGCTCGGCCGCCTGGTCGACCTCTTCCCGGCCGGCCAGCCGACCCTCCTCCAGGCCGGCTTGGCGGCCCTCCTCCCTGGCCCGGTCCCGGATCTCCTCGGCCTCCTCCTCGGCCCGGGCCAGAACCTCCTCGGGCTTGGGGGGCGCCGACGCCGTGGCCCCACCCTCCCCTGACTGGGCCGCTTCCTTTGCCGCGTCCGGGCCTTCGTAGCGCGGCGAAAAGACCCGCTCCGGCCGGGCGCTCGCGGAGACGAAGTCGGCCGGCTTGAAGCGTCGGGGCGGCCGGGCCGGGCCGGCCTGCTCGGCGGCCAGGTCGCTGAAGACCATGTCCTGGGCCTGTCCCTTGGCCGGGGAGTCGGACTTGATGATCCTAGACAAAGACGTCTTCCCCGCCCTTGCCGCCGATGATGATCTTGCCCTCCTGCTCCAGGCGGCGGGCCACCCGGGTGATGTTCTGCTGGGCCCGCTCCACGTCGGAGAGCCTGACCGGGCCCATGACCTCCAGGTCCTCCTGGATCATGGCCGCGGCGCGTTCGGAGACGTTGGACAGGATCTTGCCCTTGAGGTCCTCGGAGGCGGTCTTGAGGGCCATGGTCAGATCCTCGTTGGAGACCTCCTTGAGGATGGTCCGGATGCCCCGGTCGTCTATCTTGGTCAGGTCCTCGAAGACGAACATGAGCTGCCTGATCTCGTCGGCCAGCTCGCTGCGATACTCCTCTAGGCGCTCCAGGATCATCTCCTCGGTGGACTTGTCCACGTGATTGAGCAGCTCGGCCACGGCCTGGACCCCGCCGATGGCCCCGCCCTCGGTGATGTCCTCGGAGGCGACCTCCTCCTGGAGAACCTTGTCGATCTCCTCGACCACGCCGGGCGGGACCGACTCCAGGGTGGCCAGCCTGAGGACGACCTCCTGCTGGAGGTTCTCGGGGAAGAAGCGGAGCATCTCCGCCGACTTGGTCGCGTCCAAATGGGCCAGGATCACGGCGATGGTCTGGGGGTGCTCGTTCTTGATGAAGTTGGCCAGGACCCGCGGGTCAGTGTCCTTGATCTTCCGGAAGGGCTCGGGCCGCCGGTCGGACTCCAGCTCCTCCAGGAGGAGGAAGGCCTTGTCGCCCATAGCCGAGGTCAGGGCCCGCCGGACGAAATCGTCGCCCTTGACCACCAGGTCCACGTCCGAGCCGACCCGCTGGTTGAACTCGTTGAAGGCGGCGTCAACCAGATTGGAGGGGACGTTGCGGATGAGGGACATCTGCCGCCCCAGCTCCTTGATCTCGTCCTCCTCCAGCCGCTTGAAGACCTGGGCGGCGAACTCCTCTCCCAGGGAGAGGAGGACGATGGCGGCCTTTTGCGGTCCGGTGAGCTCCTTCACTTGGCCCCTCCTGATGCCGGCGCTTCTCTACTTGGACGGCGAGCCCTCGTGGAGCCAGGACCTGACCACATCCACGGCCAGCTCCGGCTCGCGCTGGGCCAGCCAGGCGGCCTTCTCCTTGGGCCCCATCTTGCGCCTCAGGTCTTCGAGTTCGCCGGCCGCCGCCTCCTCGCCGGGCGCGGGCAGCTTCTTGGTCTCGACCAGGGCTTCCTTGAGCTCGCGGCCGCTCCAGCGGAGCATGGGCCGGACGATTATGAGGAAGAAGAGAAGCGCCAGGAGCACGATTACGGCCGTCCGGGCGTAGCGGGAGGCGTAGTCCAGGAGGAGGTCGACGATGCCCCGCTTCTCCGGCCCGACCAGCGGGGCCGCCTCAAAGGCCATGGACGAGACCTGGACCACGTCGCCCCGCTTCTCGTCGAAGCCCACGGCCGAGCGGATCAGGGCGGCGAACTGGGCCAGCTCCTCCGGGCTGCGGGCCTGGTAGGTCCTGGCCGGCTTGCCGTCCGGGCCGGCCTTCTCCTCGTAGCGGCCGTCGATCAGGACGGCCACCGAAAGCCTCTTCAAATCGCCCGGCTGCTTGACCACCTGGCGGTTGATCTTGTTGATCTCGTAGTTGATCGTCTCGCTGGTCCGGGTGTACTGGTTCCGCTCGGCGCCGCCGCCGGCCCCGGTCTGGTTGGTCACCTTGAACTGCTCGTCGGGCGAGCCCTGGGCCTTGACGCCCTGGCCGACCTGGTTCTCCTCGGTGGCCTGGGAGGAGCGGATGACCGCGCTGTCCGGGTCGAAGCTCTCCTGGACTTCCTTGTGCTGGGAGAAGTCGATCACGGCCGAAACCTTGGCGATGGACCGGCCGCCGCCGACCACCCGGTCCAGGAGCGACTGGACCTTCTCCGCCAGAGTGGCTTCCACCTGGCGCTGGTGGTCCATCTGGGCCTCGGTCAGGCCGGCCACCCGGCCCTCGTCCTTTTTATCATACAGCACCCGGCCGGCCGTATCCACCACGGTGACGTTGCCAGCCTCGAGGCCCTCGACCGAGCCGGCCACCAGGTTGACCACGGCCTGGACCTTGGCCGGGTTCAGGCGGGTCGAGCCCTTGAGCTGCAGGACCACCGCCGCGGTGGGCTGCTTGGCCTGCTCGATGAAGAGGCTCTCCTGGGGCACGACGATGTGCACCCGGGAGGAGACCACCTCCTCGAACTGGTTGATGGTCCGGGCCAGCTCGCCCTGGAGGGCCCGCTGGTAGTTGATCCGCTGCATGAACTCGGTGGCGCCTATCTTGGTCTCGTCAAAGATCTCGAAGCCCACGCCGCCGCCCTTGGGCAGCCCCTCCCCGGCCAGGGCCAGCCGCGTGTCGTAGAGCTTGTCGGCCGGCACGGTCACGGCCGTGCCGTTGGCGGCCAGCTCGTAGGGCACCCTAAGCTCCTTGAGCTTCTCGACCACCTCGGCGGCGTCCTGCTGGCTCAGGTTGGAGAAGAGGACCTTGAACTCCGGGCGTCCGGCCAGGACCATGAGGGCCACGAAGCCGCCGACCACGACAATGAAAGCCGCGGCCACGCCCGCCTGCTTGACCGGGGAGAGCCGCTTGAACACGGCGCCGAACTGGCTCAGGGCGGTCCTGATCGACTCCAACATGGCCCTCTCCTACTAGATCTGCATCCTCATGATCTCGCGGTAGGCTTCCAGGGCCTTGTTGCGGACCTGCAGAAGCATCTTCAGGGACAGCTCGGCCTCCTCCACGGCCATCATCGTCTCGTGGAGCCGGTTGGTCCGGCCCACGGCCAGATCCTGGATGGCCTCGTCGGCGGCCTTCTGGGACTGGTCAACGGTCCGGACCGCCCGGTCCAGAGCCTGGCCGAAGCTCTCGGCCAGCTCCTGGCTCTGGCCGGGGGCCTGGCCGGGCAGCCGCTCGACCTGCTTGGCGCCGGGATAGTCGTCCACGCGCATGCCTCACTCCTTCCTGGAAAACTAACGCCCGATCTCGAGGGCCTTGAGGGCCATGTCCTTGGCCGCGTTGATGGCGGTCACGTTGGCCTCGTAGGCCCTGACCGCGGTCATCATGTTGACCATCTCCTCGACCACGTTGACGTTGGGGTAGTTCACGTAGCCGGTCTGGTCGGCGTCGGGGTGGCCGGGGTCGTAGACCCGGCGGACTGGATCGTTGGCCTCGACGATCTGGGTGACCTTGACGCCCCGCTCGGCCCGGGTGACCTCGGTGGCCCGGGCCCGGATGAGCTCCTCCCGGAAGGGCACGGCCTCGTGGATGGTCACCTTGCGGCGGTAGGGCCCGCCGGCCTTAGTGCGGGTGGTGTGAACGTTGGCCATGTTCATGGCGATGATGTTCATCCGGACCCGGTGGGCCGAAAGCCCGGACGCGGAGATGTGCATGGAGCTGACCAGATCCATCAGCGACCTCCCTCGGTGACGGCCTCCCGGATGGCCCGGTACTTGCGCCCCAGGAGCTGGATCAGGGCGTTGTACATCAGGTTGTTCTCGGCCAACTTGGCCATCTGCCGGTCGATGTCCACCTCGCCGCCGCTGACCACGTCCGGCCTGACCCGGCCGCTGGCGTCGTAGACCGGCATGTGGCGGGCGTTGGTCCTGACCACCGGGAGCTGGTTTTTCTCCGGCAGGGCCGCCTTAAGGCGCGTCTCGAAGTCGATGTCCTTGGTCTGGTAGCCGGGGGTCTCGATGTTGGCCAGGTTGCTGGTCAAGAGGCTGTGCCGGTCGATCCGCAGGTTGGCCACGTTGTCCAGCAGGCGGATGTTGTCGTCAAAGAGCTTGCCGCCCATCCCTCAACCTCCCAGGGCGGTCCGCCGCTCGGCCTCGACCGCGTCCTGTTTGTACTCGTTCAGCTTGTTTCGCAAAGTTCTGACGCTGATGCCCAAAAGTTTGGCGGCGTGGGTCCGGTTGCCGCCGGTCCGGCTCAGGGCCGATTCGATCAGGTCCCGCTCCATCTCCCTGATGGTCTGGCCGGCATAGAAGGAGCCGGCCGGCCGGGCCGGGCCCGGCCCGGCCTTGGGCTCCAGGAGGAGATCGCGCGCCTTGATCTCGTTGTTTTGACTGAGCAACACGGCCCTTTCGATGATGTTTTCCAGCTCCCTGACGTTGCCCGGCCAGGAATGGGCCTTGAGCCGGTCGAGGGTTTCCGGAGCAAAGGTGATGCCAGGCCGGTTGTTCTTGGTCGAATACTTGGCCAGGAAGTGCTCGGCCAGGGGCTCGATGTCCTCGGGCCGCTCCCGGAGCGAGGGCAGGCGCAGGGGGATGACGTTGAGCCGGTAGTAGAGGTCCTCCCTGAACCGGCCCTTGTCCACCTCCTCCTCCAGCCGCCGGTTGGTGGTGGCCACGACCCGAACGTCCACCGCCACCGGCCTCTGGCCGCCGAGACGGTCGATCTCGCCCTCCTGGAGGACCCGGAGCAGCTTGGCCTGGAGGGCCAGGTCCATCTCGCTGACCTCGTCCAGAAGCAGGGTGCCGCCGTCGGCCAGTTCGAACTTGCCCGGCTTGCGGGCAATGGCGCCGGTGAAGGCGCCTTTTTCGTGGCCGAAGAGCTCGCTCTCCAGCAGGTTCTCGGGCAGGGCGGCGCAGTTGACGGCCACGAAGGCGCCCTCGACCCGGTCGGAGTGGGCGTGGATGTGGCGGGCCAGCAGCTCCTTGCCCGTTCCGGATTCGCCGCTGATGAGGACCGTGGCCTGGGAAGGGGCCACCGAGCGGGCCATCTGGAGGAGGCTCTTCATCTCGGCCGAGACGGTGACGATCTGGCGGGACTTGCCCCCCCTGGCCGGGAACTGGTTCTGGGCCACGGCCCGGTTGATCTCGGCCAGCTGGGCCAGGATCTCCTGGATGATCTCGCTGGTCAGGGGCTTGATCCGATAGTCCAGAGCTCCCTGGTGGATGGCCTCCACGGCCTCGCGCAGGTCCCCCTCCCGGGCCAGGAGGACCACCGGGGTCTGGACGGCCTGGCGCTGGACCTCGCTGAGCAGGGACGCCCCGTCGCCGCCGGCCAGGGCCGACTCGGCCAGGATGAGCTTGTAGGCCTTTCGCTCCAGCAGCTCCCTGGCCGAGGCCGAATCCGGAGCGGTATCGACGCTCTGGCCGTGGCGGCTGAGCAGTTCGGAGAGGGCCATCCGCTGGCCGGGCTCGGGATCGACCACCAGGATGGGCAGGTTGTAGCCGACGCTGCTCACGGCTTGGGCACCTCCTGACGACCGACCAGTTTGGCCGAGACCTCGGCGACCATGAGCCGGTCGCCGGCCAGCTTCTTCCAGAAGGGATCGGCGCTCTCGGCGACTTGGCCGAGGACCTGGCGCGCCTTCTGACTCTCCCCGGCCCCGAAGTAGGCTTGGCCGAGGCGGTAGTAGAGGCCCAGAGCCTCGCCCTCGGCCGGGACGCCGTCCAGTCCCCTGGCCAGGAACTCGGCCGCCTCCTTGAAGCGGCCCAGGCCCAGGCAGGCCTCGCCCAGGAGGGTCGAGAGCCGGCCCCGGCCCCTGATCTCGGCCGGGGCCTGGGCCAGGGAGCCGCTCAGGAGGTCGAACGCCTCCTGGTAGCGCCGGTCCTTGACCAGGCCCTCGGCGGCGTAGATGGCCGCCGACCAGTAGGCCTCCGCCCCGGCCCCCTTGGCCTCGGCCTCCTTGAGGGCCTTGACGGCCTCGGTGTAGCGGCCCAGGCGGGCCAGGCCGCGGCCCAGGAGGAGGCGCATCTGGTTGGCCCTGCCGTGGGCCGGGTAGAGGCCCAGAAAGCGGGTCATGGTCTCGACGGCCGGCTCGAAGCTCCCCTCCTGGAAGTAGGCCTCGGCCAGTCCTAAGAGCAATTCCTGGTCGTTGGGGTCGTGGGGCAGGGCCTTTTCATAGTACTGGACCGCCTTGGCGTAGAGCTTGAGCTGGCCGTAGGCCTGGCCCAGGATCTTGTAGTACCGCTCCCTCAGCTCCCGGGGCAGCTCCTCCTCGAAGGAGCTGTACAGGGCCACGCACTCGATGGGCCGCCCCTTGGCGGCGAGCAGATGGATCTGCTTGTCAAAAGCCTGGCGCAGGGCGTAGGTCGCGTCCCTGAGGAACTCGGTCTCGGGGTAGCGCTGGAGAAGCTGCCGCAGCGTATCCAGGGCCTGGACGTAGTCCTCCTTGGAGTAGTACCAGGCGCCCAGCTTGAGAAGGGCCAGTTGGGCCACGGCCTTGTCCGGGTACTTCTGGGCGATCTCTTTATAGGTCTCCACCGCCTGGCCGCTGGCTTCGATGTCCAGCACCCGGGCCAGCCTCTCCTGCTGGCCGGCGGTCAGGTCGCCGATCTCGGCCAGCCTGATCCGGGCGATGAGGGCGCCCTCTGATTCTGGGTAGCGCTTCTCCGCCTCGGCGTAAGCGGCGGCCGCTTTGGCAAACTGACGCTCCAGCTTGTAGGTGTCGCCGATCCTGGCCAGGAGGAGATCGGGGTTGGGCACCTGGGGGTGGATGTTGAGGATCCAGTAGAGGTGGCGCCTGGCTTCGGCCGGCTGGTTGAGCCTGAACTCGGTCTCGCCCTGGTAGTAGAGAACCATGGGCTCTTCCAGATAGAAGTCCGGCCAGCGCCTGGAGAGTTCGTCCAGGAGCTCGCGGGCCTCCAGGTAGCGGCCGATCTCGAAGAGGACCCGGGCCAGGTACCAGGAGGCCTCCTTGACCCTGGGGTGGAGTGGGTGCTCGTAGGCCACGGTTCTGAGCAGCCGGATCGCCGGCTCGACCTTGCCCTGATCCAGGTAGACCCGGCCCAGGTAGTAGCGGGCGTCGATGGCTTCGGGGCTCAGGGGATGATCCTTGATCACCAGGCCGAAGTAGCCGCTCGACTTGTCCAGGTTACCGGCCGTGTGGTTGACAATGCCCATTCTGAGCAGGGCCCGGGCCGCCTCGGCCGCCCCGGGCTGGGCGCCGATGGCCTTCTGGTAGGCCCGCTCGACCTGGTCGTAGCCGGGCTGGCCGGTCTCCTGGAACTGCATGAACAGGGCGTCGCCCAGGGCGTAGAGGGCCTGACCGACCAGGTCGCCCTGGCCCAGGAGGGCCTCGACCTCGGCCAGGCGGGCGGCCGCCTCCCGGTAAAGGCCGCGCTTGAGCATCTCCCGGCCCTCGTCAAGGGCCTGCTCGGCCTGGACCCTGGCCCGGCCGGATTCATCCATGGCCGCGCCGGCCAGGGCCTTGGCCCGAGCGGCCACCTCGGCCGGCCCGGCTGGCGGAGTAGGCTTGGGCACGGCCTGCCTGAAAACCGGCTCGGCCGGCTGAGGCTGGACGGCCCCGCCCTTCCCGGCCGCGGCCCGCGGCGGGGCCGGCTCGACCCGGGGCTCCGGCCGGCTGGGCAGGGGCTGGGGCAGGTCGGACTTCTGGCCGGACAGAAGATAGCCCAGGGCCTCGGCCGGGCCCAGGCCGGGCTCGGCCTCTGTCTCGGCGGCGGCCTGGGGCCGGCTCTGGGCCGGGATCTTTTCCGCGACCGGTCTGGGTTGAACCTCGACCACCAGGCGGTTGGCCTCGCGCCAGGCAAAGGGGTTGATCCGGCTCGGCCCGGTCAGGAACACCTCCAGGGCCAAGCCTTCGCCCTTCTGGTCGGCCTTGACCCGGCTGACCCGGCCCAGGCCGGGCTTGTCCAGGCCTCTGGCCCGGGCCAATCTGGTCTGGTTGAACAGGATGACCAGCCGCTCCTCGTCGGGCCGCTCCAGACGGTAGGAGAAGGGTCCGTCAAGGTCGACCACCAGCCGGGTGTGGTCGGGGTGAAGGCCCAGGCGGACGGCCGTGACCGTCCGCGGCCAGGCCAAAGCCGGCGTCAGGATCAGGGCCAGGGCCACGGCCCAGGTCAGTTGTCGCCTCACCGGGAACATAAGCTCGCCTCGAATCGTCACCCCCCGACCTGACGGCAAGAAGCATGCCAGTAAACCGGGCCGGGCCAGGCTCCGGCCGGATCGTTGGAGTGATGTCTTGAGCCGGCGATTAGCCCGGGTCCGACTCGGCGGCGGGCTGGGCGTCAAGGTATTGGCGCCCGGGTGGACAGGTCAGACCATCTTCTTCTTCTTGAGCTTCTCGACCAGGGTGGTCCGGTTCAGACCGAGCAGTTTGGCCGCGCGGCTCTTGACCCCGCCGGACTTGGCCAGGGCCTGGCGGATGAGCTGATCCTCCACCGCGGCCAGGGTCTCGTTGAGCTGGAGTCCTTCCTCGGGCAGGACCAGGACCGGGCTGGATTCCCTGGCCTCGGCATCCAGGAAGCGCGGCGGCAGGTCCGCCGGGGTGATCCTGGGGTTGTCGGAGAGGATGACCAGGCGTTCGACCAGGTTCTCCAGTTCCCTGATGTTGCCCGGCCAGGCGTACCTCTTGAGCAGCTCCAGGGCTTCGGGGGTGATGCCCTTGACCCTGGTCTTGCGCGAGCGGCGGAATTTGTCCAGGAAGTGGTCGACCAGGAGGGGGATGTCCTCGACCCGCTCCCGGAGCGAGGGGGCCGGGATGGGAATGACGCTGAGGCGGTAGTAGAGGTCTTCCCTGAACCGGCCCTGGGCCACGGCCTGGCGCAGGTCCTGGTTGGTGGCGGCGATGACGCGGATGTCCGACCTGATGGTCTTGGTCCCGCCGACCCTCTCGAACTGCCTCTCCTGGAGAACCCGGAGCAGCTTGACCTGGAGCTTGGGGCTCATCTCGCCGATCTCATCCAGGAAGATGGTCCCGCCGTCGGCCAGCTCGAAGCGGCCGATCCGCGTCCGGATGGCGCTGGTGAAGGCCCCCTTCTCGTGGCCGAAGAGCTCGGACTCCAGGAGCTCCTCGGGGATGGCCCCGCAGTTGACCGGGACCAGGGGTTTCTCGCGCCTGGGAGAGGAGAAGTGAATCGCCCGGGCCATTAGCTCCTTGCCCGTGCCCGACTCCCCGGCGATGAGCACGGTCGAGTCACTGTCAGCCACCCGGGCGATGAGGTCGAAGACCCTCTTGATCCCGGCCGACTGGCCGATGATGGGGCCGAAGGGGTACTCGCGGCCCGGCCGGGCCACGGTCCTGAGGGCCTGGTCAAGAAGCTCGAGGGCTGTCTCGGCCCGGAAGGGAGGCGTCCAGCAGTCGGCCGCGCCGGCCTTCACCGCGGCCAAGGCCTGGCTCAGATGGTCATCCCGGCCCAGCGCGGTCACGGTCGCCCTGGGCCAAAGGCGGGTCAGCTCCCGGATCAGATGCGGGCCGTCCTCGGGAACCGCCAAGTCGACCAGGATCAGGTCGTAGTCCTGCCCCTCCTCCAGGGCCAGGGCCTGGGGGGCGCCGTTGACCCGCTCGACGGCGTGGCCGGCCCGGGCCAGAGGCTCACCCAAGCCCAGCCAGGCCTCGTTGGAATCCCCGATGAAGAGCACTCGGCCCTGACTAGGCAATCAAAAACCTCAGTCGCGGTCAGCCGACAGCCGGACCACCGCCCTGGCCGCCTCGCCGCGCAGGCCCTCGTCGCCGTCACCCAGGAAAACGGCCACCGTCTCGAGCGCCTCCCTGACGCCCAGCGCGGCCAGGGAGGAGATGATGGCCTTCCTGACCGCCGGGGGCTGATCGGCCTCCAACAGAGGGGTCAGCTTCTCCGCCGCCTCGGGGCGCCGGGTGTTGCCCACGGCCAGGACGGCCACCCTTCTCACCTCGGGCCGAGGATCGTCCAGGCGGGCCGCCAGCGCTTCGAAGGCGGCCTCGGCCTTGATGTGATTGAGGGCGATGAGCGCCTCCCGGCGGACCATCCAGTTGTCGTCGCCGGCCAGCCTGATCAGTTCGGACACGGCCGACTCGGCCTTGATCTTGCCCAGGGCCGCGGCCGCGGCGCCGCGAATCTTGGCGTCCTCGTCGGAGAGAGCCTTGATCAGCGCCTCCACGGCCGTCTGGGCCCTGACGTTGCCCAGGCCGGCCAGGGCGGCCAGCTTGATGTTCTGGTTGGCCGAATCCAGGGCCGAAAGCAGCGGCTTGACCACGATCTCCTCGTCCAGGAGGGCGATGGCCAGAGCGGCCGCCTTGAGGACCGGGGGCGGTTCGGCCGAGGCCTTGTCCAACTCGGGAGCGCTCTCGTCCTTGACTTCGCCCAGAACGTCCAGGATCCTCTTGCGGACCGTGACCTCAGTTGCCCCTAGGAGGCGCAGCAACTGGGGCAGGCTCTCCTTGGCCCCCAGCCGGCCCAGGGCCTGGACCGCCCGGACCCGGACCTGCCAGAACTTGTCGCCCAGGAGCTGGCTCACCGGCCTGGCCCAGGACTTGTCGTCGGTCAGGCCGGCCACGATGGCCGCCGCCTGGCGGACGTTGGGATCCGCGTCCGCCAGTCCAGCCTTTATTGCCGAGCCGAGATCAGCCATAGGACCCTGCCCTGTCAGGCGAAGATCTTGTTGATCTTCTCAGCCAGGGTCTCGGCCGTGAAGGGCTTGATTATGTAGTTGCTCACCTTGGCCTTGACGGCCTCGATGACGTTTTCCTTCTGAGCTTCGGCCGTGACCATCAGGAAAGGCATGTCCTTGAGCTGATCGTCGCCCCGGACAGACTTGAGCAGCTCCAGCCCGCTCATCTCGGGCATGTTCCAGTCGGAAATGACCAGGTCAAAGTGTTGGCTCTTGAGCAGAGGCAGGGCCGTGGCCCCGTCGTCAGCCTCTTCGATGTTCTTGTAGCCCAACTGCCGCAGGATGTTCTTGATGATCCGGCGCATGGTCGCGAAATCGTCAACGATCAAGATTTTCATGTCCAAATCCGGCATGGGATCATCCTCCTTGGCCTGCTGGCCAGATCATATCATCCGCAAGGCAGTTTCGGCAACATTCCACAGCGGCGCGACTTTATCCACTCCGCCCAGTTTGATGGCCTCCTTGGGCATGCCGAAGACGACGCAGCTGGCCTCGTCCTGAGCCACCGTCCTGGCCCCGGCCTCCTTCATGGCGGCCATTCCCTTGGCCCCGTCGGCGCCCATGCCGGTCAGGATGACCCCGACCGCGTTGGCCCCGGCCACCTGGGCCACCGAATGGAAGAGGACGTCGACCGAGGGCCGCTGGTGGCAGACCATGGGACCGGTGATGACGTTGACGTAGTAGCGGGCGCCCGAGCGCCTCAGAACCATGTGATAGTTGCCCGGCGCCACCAGGCAGGTGCCGGAGACGACCGAATCGCCGTCCGCGGCCTCCTTGACCTTGATCTGGCAGAGCTCGTTGAGACGGTTGGCAAAGGCGGTGGTGAAGTTGGCCGGCATGTGCTGGACCACCAGCGTGCCGGGGGAGTTGGGCGGGAAGCGGCGGAGGACCTCCTTGAGGGCCTCGGTCCCGCCGGTGGAGGCGCCGATGGCCATGATCTTGTTGGTCGTCTCGGTCATGGACAGGGTCGTGGTCTGGGGGCGGGCCGGGGCGGCCTGGCGGCGGCCGGTCAGGGCGTCGAGGCGGACTTTGGCCGCGGCCCTGACCTTGTCGGCCAGCTGGATGCTCATCTCCCCCAGGGAGTAGGCCGAGCCAGGCTTGGAGAGGACCTCCACCGCGCCGGCCTCCATGGCCTCCAGAGCCAGGGAGGAGCCTTTGGGGGTCAGGGAGGAGACGATGATCACCGGCAGGGGGTGGTGCTGCATCAGCTTGCGCAGGAAGGTCAGGCCGTCCATTCGCGGCATCTCGATGTCCAGAGTGATGACGTCGGGATTGAGCCTGACGATCTTGTCCCGGGCCACGAACGGGTCCGGGGCCGCGCCGACGACCTCGATGTCCGATTCCTTGGACAGCGCCTCGGCCAGGGTGCGGCGGACCACGGCCGAGTCGTCAACCACGAGCACCTTGATCACTTGGCGTCCTCCAAGCTGAGTCTGATCATGATCTGTCCTTCCTCACTCTCAAAGATAAGCGACTCCTCGGCCTGGCTCAAGGCCTCCTCGGCCGAACCCTGGGCCTCAGCCTCGGGCAGGCCCAGGAGGAAGCTCTTCTCGGGCTCCAGGAGGACCAGGAAGCGGCCGCCGATCATGTTGGTCAACTCCTTGGCCGTGTCCAGCATCATCGGCTCGGTGATCTCGCTCTCGTCCTCGCCCAGGAAGTTGGCGCAGAGGGTCCGGCCGAAGCGCTGGTCGAAGTAGACTCCCAGGCCGCCCTGGAAAGGCCCCCCAAAAGCCAGCTTGACCCGGATCACCCCTGACTGCCCGAACTGGGCGGCCTGGTCCGGCCCGGGCTGAACCAGCTCGGTGAAGATGTAAAACATGGTGCTCAGCACCTCGTCCACGGCCTGGCCCAGCAGCTCGTTGGCTTGGCTAGGATTCATCGCTCAGCCCCAGACTCTGATTGAGCACCTCCCGGACCTCCTCGGGCTGGAAGGGCTTCTGCAGGTAGCCGGCTGCGCCGAGGCGGACGGCCTCCTCCCGGCGCTCCTGGCTCCCCTCGGTGCTGATGATGATGACCGGGGTCGAACCCCACTGCTCCGACGCCCGGATCTTGGACAGGAGCTCCAGCCCGGACATGGTCGGCATGTTGATGTCGGTCATGACCAGATCGACGTGGTGCTGGGCCAGGACCTCCAGGGCCTCCTGGCCGCTGCCGGCCTCGTAGTATTGACCGGCCTTGAAGCCGGACATGTCCAGGATCTTGCGAAGCACCATCCGCATGGACCTGGAATCGTCAACTATCAGCAGATTGGCCGCCATGATCACCCCCCGCTCGCTTGGGTCCCCTCTAACAACGATTCCGCCCGGATCAGGTGTTCGTGAAGATCGGCCATGGCCCGCTCCAGGTCTTTCTCCTTGAGGCTGAGCAGCTCCATAACCGCGGTCCGGCCCCGGTAGGCCAGGCCGTCCACCCCCCCGCCGATACCCATCATCTGGCAGACCAGGTTGGCCAGGTAGAGGATGGCCACTTCCAGGGAGCCTGGTCTCTGCTCTGGCTCGTGGTGAAAAGCTATCAGCTCGACCATTTCGCGCGAGAAACGCCAGTCCAGAGCGATCTTGCCGCCCAGCCTGGCGTGATCCAGGCCGAGAACCTTGCGCTCGGCCTCCAGGAAGGAGCTCCCGGCCTCGACGAGCTTAAAAATCTCGGCCGCCTTGTCGCCGACGAACGAACCCAGGGCGACCTTGCCAATATCGTGCAGCAAGGCGGCCGTGTAAAGGGCCGAGCTGGGCTTGAGCTTGGCCCGCTGGACCAGGATCTGGGTCAGCAGGGCCGTGGCCAGGGAATGGCGCCACAGCTCCCCCTGGGGCAGCTCGTAGCCCGGCTGCCCGTTCCGGAGCAGCTCCAGGGAGGCCGAGTTGAGGACCACTTCGATGAACCGGGCGTTGCCCAGGAAGGTCAGGGCCTGGCCCAGGTTGTCCACGCTCCGGGGCAGGCCGTAGAAAGCGGTGTTGACCGCCTTGAGGCAATTGGCCGTCAGGCCGGGATCGAGCTGGACCACCTCGACCAGGTGGGAGGCCGAGACCAGGGGGTCCTTGAGCAGGTCCAGGGCTTTTTGGGCCACCCGGGGAAAGGGCGGCAGCTTGGAGGCGGCCTTGAGGATCTGCTCCACCACCTGGCTCACAGCTCTTTCTCCTTGCGACCGGCGACCCTCAGTTTGAGACCTCCGCTGGCCACGTCCAGCCAGACGGTGCGGTGGACCGTGCCGCCGACCTCTTCCCGTTTGATGAGGATGTTGTTTTTCCAGAGGATCTTGCGGGCGGCCAGGTAGTTGCGCTTGCCGATGTTGAACACGCCGGAGCTGTCCAGAATCTGGGCCGCGCCGAAGAGGCTGACCTCCAGTCTGTTTTTGGCCGCGCCCAGCTTGTAGGCCTCGCGAAAGAGAAGAGGAATGCCCGTGTCGGCGAACATGGCCGGGTTGTACTGGGCCTTGACCGGATCGATCTTGGACTCGGGCAGCATCAGATGGAGCAGTCCGCCTACCTTGCTCGTCGGATCATGGATGCAGACGGCCAGACAGGAGCCCAGGGAATAGGTCACCAGGGTCGTCTGGCCGTCTTTGGAAACTTGCATGTCGGCAACACCAACCACCAGGTTCACGGCGGGCAACCCCTTTCAGGAGCCGGTCTACTTCCTGTAAACCGCTGGACAGACGTACTGGAAGCGGTGCGAGAGCTGCATCAGGTTCTCTGAATGGCCGATGAAAAGGTGTCCCTCAGGGGCCAGGTAATTCCAAAAGCGCTGCACCAGTTGTTCCTGTGTCGCCCGATCAAAGTATATCATCACGTTGCGACAAAAGATGACGTCAAAGGGGCCTTTGAAAGGGAAATTCTCCAGAAGATTGATCCGGCTGAAGGTGATGAATGATTTGATGTTGTTCTTGACCACGAGCTGCCCGCCGCGCTGATCAAAGAACTCGCTCACCTGGAGGGAGTTCATCTTCTGGACCTGATCACGGGAATAGATGCCCAGCTTGGCCTTGGTGAGCACCTTGGTCGAGATGTCCGAGGCCAGGAGCTTGAAGTCCCAGGCCGAGAGGGGCTCCAGGACCGGCAGGCAGGTCATGACCAGGGAGTACGGCTCCTCGCCGCTGGAGCAGCCGGCCGACCAGAGACGAAAGCGCCTCTCTCCCCGGCTCTTCTTCCGGACCATCATCGCCGGCAGCACCTTTTCCCGCAACAGATCGAAGTGCTTTACCTCCCTGAAGAAAAAAGTCAGGTTGGTCGAGATGGAATCGATCAGGTTGATCAGTTCCTCTCCGCTCGCATCGTTGACCACGTGGGACAGGTAATCGCCGAAGCTCTGGAACCTCCCGGCCCTGAGCCGCTTGCCCACCCGGGCCCGGACCAGGTTCTTCTTATCCGTGGACAGGCAGATGCCCGAGTGCTCGTAGACGATCTTCCGAAAAGCCTCGAACTCCCGGTCGGTCAGTTCGCCCGGGCTCTGATCGGCCAGGGACGGGTTGGGCAGTCTGTTGGCCTTGCGGTCGAACACTCGTCATCCCCGCCCGAATCAGTCGCTTTCCGGGGCCTTGTGGTCCAGTGGCTCCGGGGCGTTCTCCTGGACCGGCTCCCGGCCTGACTCGCCTTCGCCCATGCCCCAGAGACCGTGCTCTCCCAGGCTCGGGACGCGCTGATGGCCCCCGGCCCGTTCCGCCACCTGAAAGAGCCCCTTGACGTCCAGGATCAGCCCGACCCGCCCGTCGCCCAGAATGGCCCCGCCGGCCAGCCCCTTGAGGTGCTCCAGCCCCTTGCCCAGGCTCTTGATGACCACCTCCTGCTTGCCCAGCAGCTCGTCCACCACCACGGCCTTGCGCCGACCGTCGTTCTCGAGGATGACGACCACGACCCTATTCAGATCCCTCTGGTGATCGGGGATGCCGAAGACCTCGCCCAGGCGGACCAGGGGCAGCAGCTTGCCCCGGGCCATGACCATCTCGCCGGCCCCGCCGCCGGCGGTGGAAAAGGCCTTGGCCTCGGGCTTGATGACCTCCTCGACCGACAGGGCCGGAATGATGTAGCGCTCCTGGCCCACCTGGACGATCATGCCCTCGATGATGGCCATGGTCAGGGGCAGGCGGATCAGGAAACGGGTGTACAGGCCCCGCTCCGAGGCGATCTCGACCGTGCCCCGGAGGTTCTCCACCGCCTTCTTGACCACGTCCATGCCCACGCCCCGGCCCGAGATTTCGGTCACCTGCTCGGCCGTGGAGAAGCCCGGCTCCATGACCAGATTGAATATTTCGCTCTGGCTCAAGCCGGCCTCGGGTGAGACCAGGCCCCGGTCGATGGCCTTGGCCAGAATCCGGTCCGGATCAAGGCCCTGGCCGTCGTCCTCGATCTCGATGACTATCTTGCCGCCCTGGTGATAGGCCCTGAGGAGAATACGGCCCACCTCCGGCTTGCCGGCCGCCTTGCGGCCCTCCGGGTTCTCGACCCCGTGATCGACCGAGTTGCGGATCATGTGGACCAGGGGGTCGTAGATGGCCTCGACCACGTTGCGGTCGATCTCGGTCTCCTGGCCCTCCATGACCAGCTCGGTTTTCTTGCCCGCCTTCTTGGAGACGTCCCTGACCAGGCGGAGCATCCGGTCAAAGGTCTGCTTGATCGGGACCATGCGCAGGCTCATGGACGTTTTCTGCAGCTCGGAGGTGATGCGGCTGAGCTGGCCCAGGTCGCGGTCCAGCTTCTGATCCTTCAAGCCGCCCACCTTGGGGTTCTGGTTGACCAGGGAGAGGGCGATGACCAGCTCGCCGACCATGTCGACCATGTTGCCCAGCTTGACTGTGTCCACCTTGACCGCCTGGACTTCGGCCTGGCCGCTCCTCTGCTCCCTGAGGCCGCGAGCCACCGCCTTGGCCGTGGCGGCCTTCTGCTGGACCAGGACCGAGCCGATGGGCTCCTGGGAGTCCTTCTGGGCCGCCAGGCCCTTGGCCAGATCTTCCGGTTCAAGCTCGCCGTCGGCCACCAGGATCTCGCCCAGGGGGGGCGCCTGGCCGTCCTTGCTCTTGAGGCCCAGGTCCTTGGCCCGCCTGATCCGTTCGATGAACTCGGCCACCCCGAAGTCCTGGCCCGTGGGCTGGCCGGTGTTGAGCTGGGTCGAGACGTCGCTGATCATGGCCCGGAGCAGATCCACCGCGTCCAAAACCAGGTCAACCAGTGGCCCGGCCAGGAGCAGGTTGCCGCTGCGGGCCTCGTCCAGCAGGCTCTCGGCGTCGTGGGCCAGGTGGTTTATCTCGCCCAGGTTGAGAAAGCCCGAGACCCCTTTGATGGTGTGGAAGGGCCGGAAGATGGAGTTGATCGTCTCCGGGTCCTTGGGGTCCTGCTCCAGGGCCAGGATGGCCACCTCTATTTCTTGGAGCATCTCCAGTGCCTCGCTGACGAAGCTGAAGGCCAGCTCCCGGTCCAGGTCCGGCGGCAGGCCGGCCGGCTCTGACTTCTCGGGCTCGACTTTCGCCTCCGCCTCGGGCGCGGCCAGGCCGGCCGCCCGGGCCAACTGGCCGCTGAAGTCGGCCGGCAGGACTCCGGACCGCCCTTCCCGGACCCGGGTCCGGCAGAGGTCCTGCATGAGCGTGACCGCCTGAGGGAGGAGCTGGACAAAGGCGTCGGCGTCGGCCAGGTCCTCCATGATCAGCTTCTCCAGGCCGCCCTTGAGCAGCCGGCTCACCTCGGCCAGGGGGGCGTCCTCAACGGCGACGGCCAGGCCGAGAACACCCTCCACCTTCTCCAGCAAATCACCCGTGGCCTGGAGGTCGTCCTTGTTCAGCACGACCACGGCCAGGGCCAGGGCCTCCAGGGCGGATTCGATCTCCTGGAGTTTAGCCTCGCTCATCTCTACCCCCTCCCGCCTAGTCCTTCAGGCAGACCTCGACCGTGAACGACCCGGCCTCCGTCTCGAAGGGAATGGCCACCGTCGGGCTCTTGGATATGTGGGTCACGCTGTGATTGGCCCCGGAGACCACCGTCGGGATGGAGCCCTGAAGAGTCATGCCCTTGGCCGAGAGGGCCCTTCTGGCGTCGCCGGAGATCATGTTGGTCAGTTCGCCGACCCCGTCCTTGACCTCTTCTCCAAGACCGGTGATCTCTTCGCCGAGCATGTTGGAAAGGATCTTCTCAATGCAGGACTGGGTGAAGCTGACCGAGATGGAGCCCTCGGTCTGGCCGGTCAGGCCGATGATGCCGGTCACGTCGCCCTTGGCGTTGTCGCCCTTCTTGAGATAGGGCTTGCCGGCCTTAACCTCCATGAAGGCCATGGTCGTGATGACGTTGATGGTGGCCTTGAGAAAAGGGTTGATGACTTCCACGTTCACCGTCTGTCTCCTTGGCGGGCGCCGGCCCTCACGTCCCTGGCTGGAAGCGCTCCAGAAAAATTTGGGAATTAGTGACCTCAAAAAGAGGATTGAGAACATGGTCGCGGTAAAGGTCGACCACGGCCCGGTGGACCTCGGCCTTGTGGGCGCAGCAGCAGTCCTCCAGGATGACGCTTCTGAAGTCGTGGCTCAGGGCGTCGGCCGCGGTCATCAAGACGCACCAGGCCGTGCTCAAGCCGGCCACCGCCACCTGATCCACGTTCAGGGTCCTGAGGGTCTGGTCCAGGTCGGTCTTGAAGAAGGCGGAAAACCGCCTCTTCTCGAGGACCAGGTCGCCCGGCTCCGGCCCTAGTTCCTCAACGACCGCCACGCCCGGCGTGCCCCTGAGGGCGTGGACGGCCAGGCGGCTGCGGAAGATGAAATCATCCTTCAGGAAGCTGTCACAGGCGAATACGACCGGCCAGCCCAGGCCGCGGGCGGCGGCGAGCAGGCGCCGGAGGTTGGGGATGATCCGCCCGGCCTGGAGGGTCAGAGGCGCCTGGGGCTCCTTGAGGTTGTCCTTGATCATGTCCACGACCACGACGGCCGGAGTAGCCATTCTCACTCCGCTCTCCACCGGCCAGACTTAACCGCCCTGGCCGCCTCCCGATCCGGCTCCCGGAATCGCCTCCCGAGCGAAAGCCCACTTTCTCGATCGTCAGTCCGGGAAGCGATCTTTCAGAAAATTGCTCGGCCCGCTCACCATCTCCTTTAGCGCTACAGAAATAGCAATTTGCCAGGCCAAAGGCAAGAAAACTCGTTTGAGCGAATTATTGTCAAGACCGGGAAAACCCGACTTCGGACGCTCCAACCCCGCCCCCCAGGAGGTGCCCGACCAGGTCTTCCAGCGAGCCGAAAACGGCGTCGGCCCCGGCCAGGTGGCCTGAAGCCAGGGTGGTGGTCAGGCCGTAGCAGAACAGGCCGGCCGCCTTGGCCGAGCGGATGCCGGCCGGGGCGTTCTCCACGGCCGCGGCCCGGTCCGCCCCGAGGCCCAGCCGCTCCAGGCCGGTCAGATAGGGCTGGGGATGGGGCTTGCCCTGGCTGACCTCGTCGCCGCTGACCACGACCTCGAAGCGTTCCAGCAGGCCGGTGTCAAAGCACTGGTTGACCACGGCCCGGGAGGAGGAGGTGACCAGGGCCAGCCGCAGCCCGGCCCGGCCAAGCTGGTCCAGGGCGGATCTGGCCTGGGGATATGGCCTCACCCGGTCGGCGTAGGACCGGGTGAATATCTCGATCTGGCGGCCGATGAGGCCCTCCAGCTCCGGGCCCAGA